>Ga0256839_1002223_pt1 | contig 22087 bp, 18 predicted proteins | sample 354166metaG_FD_185968 | JGI IMG/M metagenome (GOLD analysis project Ga0256839, IMG submission 185968) | Hydrothermal vent microbial communities from Mid Atlantic Ridge, Atlantic Ocean - 354-166 | ecosystem: Environmental > Aquatic > Marine > Hydrothermal vents | place: Atlantic Ocean: Mid... | reverse complement strand
AGCCCGCGCACCTGCAGCCGGCTGTAGAGCGCCTCGAAGGCGTGGCGCCACTCGGACGGCAGGTCCAGCGCCAGGATGGGCTCGTCGAGCTGCACCCAGGCCACCCCCAGCGCCTGCAGCTCGGCGAGGATGCGGCCGTAGGCGGCGGCGAGGCCTTCGAGGAGCGTGAGGCGGTCGAAGGGCTCCGCCTCGGGCTTGCCGAGCCACAGCCAGGTGAGCGGGCCCACCAGCACGGGCTTGAGGCGGCGCGGCTCGAGCCACTGCGCGGCCTCGCGCACCTCGTCGATGAGGCGTGTCCAGCCGCCCTCGAAGCGCAGGTCGGGGCGCAGCTCCGGGACGATGAAGTGGTAGTTGGTGTCGAACCATTTGGTCATCTCGCAGGCGGGGATGTCCCCGCCCCGCGGGGCGCGCCCGCGCGCCATGCGGAAGTAGTCGTCCAGGTCCGGGGGGCCGTCCACGCCGAGCCGGCGTGGGAGCGCGCCCAGCAGGCAGGTGCCATCGAGCACGTGGTCGTAGAAGGAGAAGTCGCCCACGGGGACCAGGTCGAGCCCTTTCTCGGCCTGCAGGCGCACGTGGCGCTCGCGCAAGTGCCGTCCCGTGGCCTCGAGCGCGTCGCGATCGATCTCGCCACGCCAGTAGGCCTCGAGCGCGCGCTTGAGCTCACGGTCGGCGCCGATGCGCGGGAAGCCGAGGTTGTGGGCGAGGATGTCTTGGGTCTGGCTCATGGCTGCCGCTCCCTGCCGTCTGACATGGACGGGGCCACCTTAGGCGTCCGGGCGGCTGCGGCCAAGCGCATTCTCTGCAAGCCGGCTTGAGCGGGATCGAACGAGGGGGTGGCAAGCAGCAAGGGAGGTGGCCCTTGCTTGTTTCTCCTTTGCCGCCCGAATCCGGCCGCCGCCTTGTGTGGGGGCTTCCGGCCGGCCCCACGGCGTTGCGGGAAGCCGCGCTTGCAGGATAGGGCGTGGGAGCCGGTGACGGGAAGCTCGGCCGGCACGGATGGGGCGAACGGCGTCGGGACGGCTCAGGCGGAGTCGGCCTGGTCGGCGCCGTCGTCGTTGGCGGCCTTGGCCGCCATGATGCGGTCCATGAGCTTGAGGCCCTCGAAGGCGTCCTTGGCGTAGTGGACGAGGTCCGGGTGGCCGTAGGCGGCGCGGCAGTCCTGCTCCACGTAGCGCCGCGTGAGCGCCGCGCCGCCGAGCAGGACCGGGAGGTCGACGCCCTGGCGGCGCATCTCCTCCAGGTTCTCCTTCATGATCACGGTCGACTTGACCAGCAGCCCCGACATGCCGACGGCGTCGGCGCGGTGCTCACGCGCGGCCTTGAGGATGTTCTGGATGGGCTGCTTGATGCCGAGGTTGACGACCTTGTAGCCGTTGTTGGTGAGGATGATGTCCACGAGGTTCTTGCCGATGTCGTGCACGTCGCCCTTGACGGTGGCGAGCACGATGGTGCCCTTCTCCTGGCCCTCCACCTTCTCCATGAAGGGCTCGAGCCAGGCGACGGCCGCCTTCATGGTCTCGGCCGACTGCAGCACGAAGGGCAGCTGCATCTGGCCCGAGCCGAAGAGCTCGCCCACCACCTTCATGCCCTCCAGCAGGATCCCGTTGATGATCTCGAGGGGCGAGTGCTTCTCCAACGCCTTGCGGAGGTCGTCCTCGAGCCCCTGGCGGTCGCCGTCGATGATGCGCTGCTTGAGGACCTCCTCGATGGTCCTGGGTTTCTCCTCTGCGGCGACGCGGGCCTCGACGTCACGGAACAGCTCGACGAAGGCGAGCAGCGGGTCGTATCCGTCGCGGCGCCGGTCGAAGATGAGGTCCTCGGCGGCGGCGCGCTGCGCCTCCGGGATCCTGTGCAGGGGCATGATCTTGGAGACGTGGATGATGGCCGCCGTCAGGCCGCGCTGCATGGCCTGATGCAGGAAGACGGAGTTGAGCACATGGCGCGCGGCGGGCTTGAGGCCGAAGGAGATGTTGGACAGTCCCAGCAGGATCTGGCACTCGGGGAAGCGCTCGCGCAGGCGCTCGATGGCCTCCAGGGTGTGGATGCCGTGGCGGCGATCCTCCTCCGAGCCCGTGCAGATGGTGAAGGTGAGGGGGTCGAAGATCAGGTCGTGGGGCGCGAGCCCGTGGCGCTCGACGGCGAAGCGGTAGAGGCGCTCGGCGATGGCGAGCTTGCGCTCGACCTCCTTGGCCATGCCTCCCTCGTCGATGGTGAGCGCCACCACCGCGCAGCCGAAGCGGCGCGCGAGCGCGAGCACGCGCGCGGCCTTCTCCTCGCCGTCCTCGAAGTTGATGGAGTTGATGATGCTCTTGCCGCCGAGGAGCTTGAGGGCGGCCTCGATCACGGGCGGCTCGGTGGAGTCGATCACGAGCGGCACCGTGACCTGGCCGCGGTAGCGGCCGACCAGCTCGATCATGTCGCGCTTCTCGTCGCGGCCCACGTAGGCCACGCACACGTCGAGCGCATGCGACCCCTCCCTGACCTGCTCGCGGCCGACGGCGACCAGCCCGTCCCAGTCCTCGGCGGCCAGCAGCTCGCGGAAGCGCCTGGAGCCGTTGGCGTTGGAGCGCTCGCCGATGGCGAAGACGGCGTTCTCCTGGCGCAGCGGCACCGACATGTAGAGCGAGCTCACGGCGGGCTCGAGCCGTGCATGCGGTCGCGGCCGCGGGGCGGGGTCCGGGCGGGCGTCCAGCATGGCGCGCAGCGCCGCGATATGCTCGGGGCCCGTGCCGCAGCAGCCGCCGATGAGGGCCACGCCGTCCTCCTCCACGAAGCGGCTCTGCCAGTCGGCGAGCTCGTCCGGCAGCAGGGGGTACTCCGTGCGCCCGTCCACCAGCATGGGCAGCCCCGCATTGGGCATCACGGAGACGATCCCCGGCCAGTGCTCGGCGAGGTAGCGTACGTGCTCGGCCATCTCGGCCGGGCCCGTGGCGCAGTTGAGGCCGATACCGTCCACGCCCAGGGCGGCGAGCGTGGTGACGGCGGCGGCTATGTCGCTGCCGACGAGCATGGTGCCGGTGGTCTCGATGGTGACCTGCGCCAGGATGGGCACGTCCTCGCGCCCGGCCGCGCGGCGGGCCGTCTTGCAGCCGTTGACCCCCGCCTTGAGGGTGAGCAGGTCCTGGTGGGTCTCGAGGAGCAGCACGTCCACGCCGCCGTCGAGGAGGCCCCGGGCCTGCTCGGCGTAGGAGGCCTCGAGGGTGTCGTAGTCCACGTGGCCGAGGCTGGCGAGCTTGGTGCCGGGACCCATGGAGCCGAGCACGTAGCGCGGCCGGTCGGGGGTGCTCCAGCGGTCGGCGGCCTCGCGTGCGAGCTCGGCGGCCCGGCGGTTGAGGGCGTAGTTGCGCCCGGCGAGCCCGAACTCGGCCAGCACCACGCGGTTGGCGCCGAAGGTGTTGGTCTCGATGCAGTCGGCGCCGGCGGCGAGGTAGGCCTCGTGCACGCCCTGGACGAAGTCCGGACGCGTCTCGTTGAGGATCTCCGAGCAGTTCTCCAGGCCACGGAAGTCGCGCTCGAGGTCGAGGTCGGCGGCCTGGATCTGTGTGCCCATGGCTCCGTCGCAGAGCAGCACCCGTTCGCGGATGCGCTCGCGGAAGGGCGGCCGGGGGGCGCTCACGGCGAGGCCTCCGTGCGGGTCAGACGCCGAAGTAGCCGGCGTCCGGGTGGTGGACCACGATGGCCGAGGTGGACTCCTCGGGCCACAGCTGGGCCTCGTCGCCGAGGCGCACGCCGATGCGCTCGGCGCCGAGCAGGTCCAGGATCTTGTCCTGGTCCTCGAGGTTGGGGCAGGCGGGATAGCCGAAGGAGAAGCGGGCGCCGCGGTAGCGCTGCCTGAAGAGATCCTCGATGGCGCGGGCGTCCTCGCGCGAGAAGCCGAGCTCGGCGCGTATGCGCTTGTGCACCCATTCGGCCAGCCCCTCGGCGGCCTCGGCGTTGAGGCCGTGCCAGTAGAGGTAGTCCTGGTAGCGATCGGCGTGGAAGAGCGCGCGGGCATGGTCGGAGGCGCGCTGGCCGATGGTCACGAGCTGGAAGGCCACCACGTCCACCTCGCCCGACTCGACCGGCCGGAAGTAGTCGGCGATGCACAGGCGCCGGCCCTTGGCCTGGCGTGGGAAGACGAAGCGGCAGCGCTCGCGCCGCCCGTCGGGGGCCTCGTAGATCACGAGGCTGTCGCCCTCGGCGTTGCAGGGGTAGTAGCCGTAGACCGCCTGGGGCGTGAGGATGCCCTGCTGCCCGCTCTCGCGCACGAGCCGCTGGAGGACGGGCTCCAGCTCCCGTCGCGCCCAGGCGCGGTACTCCTCCTTGGAGCGCCCCTGGGGCTTGTAGCCCCACTGGAACTTGAAGAGCGCGGTGCGGTTGATGTAGGGCACGATGGCCGCGAGCGGGATGCGCTCGATGCAGCGGCTGCCCCAGAAAGGGGGCGCGGGCACGGGATTGTCGCGCCGCACCCCGGAGAGCGGGTGCGGCGGGAGCGTCCGCGCCGGCTGGACCTTCTGTCCGCCCATGACGGCCGTCAGTATGCGGTCCGCACGGTCTTGAATCAAACTCAAATTTCTCACTAGAGTTATGAAAATTGCTCAACGCGTGGGGGCCGGTCCATGCGCATCGAGCTGCGTCATCTGCGCACGCTGGCCGCGGTGCGCGACTCGCGCACCCTGGCCGAGGCCGCCGGCCGCGTGCACCTCAGCCAGTCGGCGCTCTCGCACCAGCTGCGCGAGCTGGAGGGGCGGCTCGGCTGCGTGCTGCTGGACCGCGACCGCCGCCCGATGCGGCTGACGGCCGCCGGCGAGCGGCTGGCGGCGCTCGCCGACCGGGTCCTGCCCCTGGTGGCCGAGGCCGAGCGGGATCTCGCGCGGATGGCCGAGGGCGAGACCGGGCGGCTGCACATCGCCATCGAGTGCCACTCCTGCTTCGAATGGCTGCTGCCCACGCTGGAGGCCTACCGCGCGCGCTGGCCGGAGGTGGAGCTGGATCTCACGGCCTCCTTCGCCTTCGAGCCCCTGCCGGCGCTGGTGCGCGGCGACCTGGACCTCGTCGTGACCTCGGACCCGCAGGCGCTGGCCGGGGTGAGCTACGAGCCCCTGTTCCGCTACCAGATGGTGCTGGTCATGGCGCCGGGCCACCGGCTGGCGCAGCGCCGCTGGGTCCGGCCCGAGGACCTGCGGGGGGAGACCCTCATCACCTATCCGGTCGAGGAGGCGCGGCTGGACGTCTACCGGCGCTTCCTCGCGCCCGCGGGGGTGCGCCCGCTGCTGCGGCGCACCTCGGAGCTGACCGTGATGCTGGTGCAGCTCGCCGCGAGCGGCCGGGGGGTGACAGCGCTCCCCGACTGGGCGGTGGCCGAGCACGTCCGCCGCGGGCAGGTGGTGACGCTCCCGCTCGGACGCGAGGGGCTGTGGGGCACGCTGCACGCGGCCGTGCGCACCGCCGACGCCGGCCTCGCCTACGTGCGCGACTTCGTCGAGACCGCGCGCGAGGTCTCCTTCCGCCATCTCGAGGGCATCCGGCCCGCGGATGGTGGCCGCGAGGGCGCACCGGTCCCGGCCAGCCACCGCGCAGGGAGGCCGCGGCGTCGCTGAGACCGACCCTGCGGCCGTGGTCCTCGCCGGGCCCTGCACTATTTCCAGCTCCGGTCCACGCAGCGCAGCCTGATCCGGACCTTGTGGAAGGCGAGCTTGGTCCAGCCGTAGCACCCGCCCTCGACCACGACCTTCTTCGTGAGCCACCGCTCCACCACCGGGGCGGGATTCCGGTGGGACTCGCCGGCGGGCCAGTTCCCACCGAGGGCCTGCCGGCAGGCCTCGCCGAGCTCCGCGGCTGTGAACGGGCGGATCTTCAGGAATGCCGTGCGGCCGTTGCCTTTCCCGTTGGGACGGTGGTCGGCCAGCACGATCCACGGCTGCGCCCCGACCTTGTAGGCGAGGTAGGTGAGCGGCCTGTTCTCGGGGCAGCGCATCGAGACCCTGGCCGGCACGTCCAGGCTGCCGTGCGAGGTGGCGAGCCGGTGCGTCCTGGTCTGGGGAAGCTGCAGTCCCGCCGGCCCGTGGACCATGGGGACGACGGCGCGACGGCCGCCGAGCTGGCCGAAGAAAGGCTCGTATTCCGGAAAGGCGCGGGCCGGGCCGGGCGCCTTCAGGTGGGGGCCCGGGTCGTCGGGCGCCGACCGGGCGCCATGGGGCAGGGCGAGGGCGGCCGCCAGCGCGGCCAGCCCCGTCCCGAGGGTGCGGGTCCGGATCGTGATCCTCATGGGCAAGTCTCCCGTGCGAGATGGAAAGAGGGGGAAAGCCGGCCGGGCCGCGGCCCGGCCGGCTCCCGGGGCGGCCGCCTCAGGGCACCGGCGGGTTCCAGCTCTGGTCCACGCAGCGCACCTTGAGCGTGACGGGATGGCTGCGCATGACCTTGTTGGCCCAGCCGGTGCACGCGCCGCGGACCTGGACCTGCTTCTTGAGCAGCCGGGTGGCGACGGGGGCGGTGTTCTTGTGGCTCTCCAGCCCGAGCCAGTCGCCGCCGAGGGCCACCCGGCAGGCCTCGCCGAGCTCGCCGGCCGAGAAGGGCGCGATCTTGACCTTCTTGGCGTAGCTCTTGGCCTTCGTCGGACCGCCGATCACCACGACCTCGTTCTGGCCCTGGACGCGGTAGGAGAGCCAGGAGACCGCCTTGCCGGCGGGGCAGCTCATGGAGACCTTGCCCGGCATCTTGAGGTTGCCGTGCGAGGTGGCGAGCACGTGGGTCGACACCTTGTTGCCGTTGTAGACCCCCTTGAGCCCGTGCTTCATGGGGACCTTCGCCAGGGGATTGCCGAGCTGCTGGAAGCGGGGCAGGTGGCCCGCCGGCGTCTTGTAGCCGTCGATGTGGATGGCAGGCCCCTGCGGAGGTGCGGCCTGGCGGGCGGGCCCGGCCTCGAGCGCGGGACGGGGCCGGTGGGCGCCGGGCTCGGCCTGGACCGCGGCGCCGGTGCCCAGGGCGCCGGCCAGGATGGCGAGGCCCGCCCCCAGGGCGAGCGGGATGCGGTGTGTCTTCGTGACCATGGCATGACTCCTCCGTTGCCGTTTCGGGGGACGGCGGCCCGCGGGCGGGCGCGCCGGCGGCCGCGCCGGCCCGTGCGCGGGACCGGGGCGGGACAGGGGGCGGGACCGGCGGGGGAGCGGGACGGTGGGTCCGGCGCCTCCGGTGCGGAACTGCTCCCAAGTCAAATATAGGTCGCGCCGGCGGGCCGTGCGGTTCAGCGGCGGCGCGTGCGGCGGGCGCGGCCCTGCATCGGCTCCGCCGCGGGCGCTACGGGGGGCTCATCCGGACCAGATCAGGTCCACCTCATACCGCCGGAAGACCTCGTCGGCCGTGATGACGGTGAGCGCCTCGACCCTGGCCTGTGCGATGATCATCCGGTCGAACGGATCGCGGTGGTGCGGCGGAAGCTCGCCCGCGTGCAGCGCGTGACGCAGATGGATGGGCAGCCCGGTCATCCGGTTGAGGAGCAGCCTGCTCTCCACGTAGGTGGCGGGCGCTTCCGGCAGGCGCAGCTTGCCGAGCGCATGCTTGATGGCGATCTCCCAGGCGCTCGCGGCCGAGAGCATGATCTCGTTGGAGGGATCGGCGACGATCTCCCGCGCCTCGGGCGAGAGCCGCTCGGGCGCCGCGTTCCACCAGAGCCAGCAGTGGGTGTCGATCAGGTAGCCCCTGCTCAACCCTCGAAGTCCCGCAGCACCGCCTCGGGCAGGGGGGCGTCGAAGTCCTCGCTGATCCAGACCTTGCCGGCGTCCAGTCCGGGGACACGGGCGGCGTCGGGCTCGCTGTAGGGGATCAGCCTGGCGACCGGGCGTCCCGCCCGGGCGATGACGATCTCCTCGCCCGCCCGCACCCGCTCAAGCAGGCGGGAGAGGTGGGTTTTCGCCTCGTGCACGTTCACGGTCGTCATGTTAAATAAACTAAGTCATGCTGTCGACTTAGTCAAGCACAGGCCTCCTCCTGGGCAATGGGCGCGAGCCGTCCGGCTGCCGGGCGAGCCGGCAGCCTGAGCGGGGCGTCAGGGCCGGCCGGGCTCGGCGCAGCGGGCGATGATGCGGTCCACCGCCGCCTCGCCGTGGCGGATGGTGGCGAGCAGGTCCCGGGCGCGGGGCGACAGGCGCCCGTAGCCCCAGCGTGCGCGGCGCAGGGCCTCGGCCTCGCCCTCGCGCGCCAGATACAGGGGCAGGTTGGTCTCGTAGAAGGAAAGGCTGTCGGCGTCGCGCAGGAGGTCCGCGCGCGGGTCGCCGCCGAACTCGTGAAGCGCGACGAGCCGGCAGGCCTCGCGGATCAGGGGCCCGGGGGCGCCGCACCCGCGCAGGATGCCCTCGAGCACGCGCGCCCCGTTGCGGGCGTGGGCCGCCTTGAAGGCGTCGTAGTCGTCGAAGTCGGCGCGGCGCACGCGCTCGCCCTCCGGGAGCGCGCGGTCGATGTCGTGGGCCAGCGCCGCGATGCGCAGCGCGCAATCGGCCTCGGGCGCCAGCCGCAGCAGCCAGGCGAGGGTGTTCTCGGCGTGGGCCGGATCCTCGGGCACGGTGGAGCGCCGGATGACGGCGAGGATGCGCGCGCGCGCGCAGCGCTCCACCGCGGGGGGGCAGCGCCGGACCGCCTCCGGCGCGGACGCGGCGCGGGTGCAGGATCCGGCCATCGACGGGGCCTCAGGCCGCGGCCGCGGCACGGCGCGCGACCCAGATACGGCGGGCGACCTCGGCGTTCATGAGGGCGGCCACCACCACCAGGGCCGCGAGCGCGGCGTTCAGCACCGCGCCGAGGAAGACGATGAACACGCGCACGTCGCGCCCCAGGCGCCAGGGCGCGCCGCGCCCGAGGCGCGCGCGCATGAGGCCGTCGTACTTGTCGGCCGTGTAGCTGAGGGCGAAGGAGCCCGTCACCGCGAGCAGCCCCACCAGCAGATGGGCGGCAGCGCCGGTCGCGGCGTAGACGTGCCAGGTGAGGCCGGCGAGCAGGAAGCCGTCGGCGTAGCGGTCGAGCACGGCGTCGAGCCAGCCGCCGAAGTCGGACTCCTGGAAGCGCAGCCGCGCGAGCTCGCCGTCGCAGCCGTCCAGCACCGAGCTCGCCTGGGCGAGCAGCCCGCCGAGGGCCAGCGCCAGCGGCCCCGGCAGGGCCATCACCAGGGCGGCGAGGCAGCCGAGGGCGAAGGTGGCGAGCGAGAGCTGGTTGGGCGTGACCGGCAGCCGCGCCAGATGCCGCGTGAGCCGGATGGAGAGCGGGCGGTTGAGCCAGCGCGATACGGGGCCGTCGGTGGCCTTGTTGCGGAGCCGCCGCAGCAGCGCCTCCTCGGCGCGCCGCAGGGCGCGCGCGTCGTCCACGTCGATCCAGAAGGCGTCCGCCGCCACCGCGCGCCTCAGGTCGAGGGCGTGCGCGCGTCCCTCGGCCGCCAGCAGCCGCACGGCGGCCGTGAGGCTGGGCTCGCCCTGCTCGCGCCAGGCCCGCTCCATGGCCTCGAAGAGGGCGGGCCCGGCGAGGAAGGCGCCGGTGTCGTAGCCGTCACAGGGGGCGAGCCCCTTGCCGATGGCGGTGATGCGCCCGTCCTCGAGGCGCACGCGGGTGACGTCGTCCGGGTCCACGAGGGGGTTGCCCAGGTCGGTGTCCACCGCGAGCAGCAGGTCGTGGGTGTGGCCCGCCTCGGCCCTGCGCAGGAGCGCGCGCACGGTGCGCTCGTCCACCAGGTGGTCGGCCATGAGGATGAGGAACGGGCCCTCGCCCAGGCAGGCGCGCGCGGCCAGCACCGAGGTGCCGTTGCCGGCCTCCCAGTCGGGGTTCGCCACGCAGCGGATGTCGAGCCCGAGGCGCGGCCCGAGGGCTTCCAGGTGGCGGCGCAGGGGCTCGGCGGCGTGCCCGACCGTGACGCAGAACTCGCGCACCCCGGCCCGCGCCGCCGTGCGGATCACCCGCTCGATGAGGGGCACCCCGAGCAGGGGCGCCAGGGGCTTGGGCTCAGCGACCCGCGCGAGCCGGCTGCCGCGCCCTGCTGCCGGTATCAGGCATCTCATGGACCTTGGTGTCCCAGGTGCCGTCCAGGAACGCCTCGGTCATGCGGTAGGCGTCGTCGTCCGTGTACTGCTTCGGCGGGTGCTTCATGAAATAGGCGCTGGGCCCGTGCAGGATGCCGGCCACGCCCCGGTCGAGGGCGAGCCTGGCGCAGCGGATGGCGTCGATGGCCACGCCCGCGGAGTTGGGCGAGTCCTCCACGGACAGGCGCAGCTCCAGGTTCATGGGCACGTCGCCGAAGAGCTTGCCCTCCATGCGGATGAAGCAGACCTTGTTGTCCTTCTGCCAGGCGACGTAGTCGCTGGGGCCGACGTGAATGTTCTCCCAGTCGAGCCGCTCGGCCGCCACCGACTGCACGGCCTCGGTCTTGGACTCCTTCTTGGAGGCCAGGCGTGCGCGGTTGAGCATGTTGAGGAAGTCGGTGTTGCCGCCGGTGTTGAGCTGGTAGGTGCGCTCGATCCTGACGCCGCGCTTGCGGAAGAGGTCCGTGAGCGTGCGGTGCGTGATGGTGGCGCCGAGCTGGGCCTTGATGTCGTCGCCGATGATGGGCAGGCCCGCGGCCTCGAAGCGCGCGGCCCATTCCGGATCGGAGACGATGAAGACCGGGATGCAGTTGATGAAAGCGACCCCGGCTTCCAGGGCGCACTCGGCGTAGAAGCGGGCCGCCCGCTCGGAGCCCACGGGGAGATAGTTGAGCAGCACCTCGGCCCCGGACTCCCTGAGCGCGGCCACCACCTCCTCCTTGCCCGGCTCGGGGGCGTCGGCGAGGACGAAGGTGTGGCTGGCGGGGTAGTCGCGCATGTGCTCGGAGAAGCCGTCCATCACCGGGCCCATGCGGACCTCGACGCCCGCCGGCGGGATGTCCCCGCAGAAGACCGTGGTGCAGTTGGGGGGGGCAAAGATGGCCTCGTGGACGTCCCGGCCCACCTTGCGCTTGTCGATGTCGAAGGCGCAGACGACCTCGATGTCACCGGGGCGGTAGCCGCCGATCTCCCAGTGCATCAGGCCGATGGCGTCCTCGGGGGCCTTGTCGCGGTAATAGTGGATGCCCTGGATCAGGGAGCTGGCGCAGTTCCCGACGCCGACGATCGCGATCTTGATCTTGCTCATTCTCCTGGCTCCTCCTCAGTCCGGCGGCGGCCCCTGCCCGCATGGCAACACGTTCGTGCCGCGAATGCAACAGCCGCCGACCCCGTTCCGCCGGGCTTGCCCGGGGCGCCTGGGTCGAGAGAATGGGCTTGGATCAGCGGCCCCGCCCGGCAGCGACGGGGCATGTCACGAAAGCCGGTTCGACGAACGACGCAAGAAGCCCCCGGCCTGGGTGGCCGGTTTCTTGCAATGCTAGCGCCTCGGGCGCCCTTCAGGCAAGCGGGCGCGCAGCGCCCCGTCCGCCGGCTGCCTGACGCCAGCCGGCCAGCCCTTCGTACGGCGGGTGCGTGCGCAGCCGCCGGTCTTCGACGGGGGCCCCGAGGGTGAAGTGGTAGAGGTCGCTGGCCGGCGCGGGCAGCGCGGCCCCGAGCGCCTGCGGCACGAGCGCGTCGAAGAAGCAGCCGATGCCGGTCCCGCGCAGGCCGCAGAGCTCGGCGCCGAGGTAGAGCATCTGGCCGACGGCACCCGCCTCCCAGTGCAGCCACCGGTACCACCAGCATCCCTCGTCGAGCGCGGCCTCGAGCCGGGCGAGCATGGCGAAGGCGAGGCAGCCATCGGCGGCGATCTCCTGGTGGCAGGAGGCGAGCCGGGCGAAATGGCGCGCGTCGCCAGGCGCGAGCCGCACGAGCCCGAGGTGGGGGGGTGCCCCCTCGACGGGCTCGCCCCGCCCCTCCAGGCCCGTGCCGCGGGGCAGGAGGTAGACGCCGGGATCCAGCCCCTCGACACGGTGGACGAGGAGCGCCAGCGCCACCCGGGGCGGCCACGGGACGGCGTCCCAGGGCGCGAGCCCCGGCCGGTGCAGCAGCCGGTCGAGGAGCGCCCAGAGGTGCGCCGCGGGCAGGCCGGTGCGGGCATCAAAGGCCACGGCGCTGCGCCGCTGGAGGAAGAGGGCGCCTGCGTCGAGCGTGTGGTCGCGGGGCAGCGCCGCAGGCTGCGGAGGGCCTGTGGCCGGCGACAGCGGGGCGACAGGCGGCGTGGGCGGCTTGCGGGCCGCACGCTCGGCCTCGGCGATGCCGGGCCACTCGCGCCGCCGGGGGCTCAGGCGGTTCGGCCGGCCCTGCCAGCGGGGTCCGGCCAGCCGGAAGGCGGCCTCGATACGGGCCGGATCGGGCTCCTGGCCTGGCGCCTCGGGGCCCACCCAGAGCAGGGCCTCGGGCGTCTCGGGCTCGGCCTCGCCGTGGCCGTCCGCCCGGTCCAGGCCGAGGAGGGGGGCGATCTGGGCGTCGCCGAAGGCCGTGAGCAGCCGTGCCCGCCAGCCGAGGGCCGCCGCGGCGCAGGCCAGCGCCGCGAGGGCGTGGCCCGCATCGAGCTGGCAGTAGCGCCAGGCGCGGGTGCCGTACTTCCAGGCCTCGCGCCAGACGATGCCGGTGAGACCGACGAGCACCCCCTCGGCGGGCCAGGCCGCCGTCAGGGCCTCGGGCCGGGCCAGGGTGGCACGGTGCTCGAGGGCGTGCAGCAGGCTCACGTAGTGGTGCACGCCGGGCGCGAGCCCCGGCAGCCCGGGTGTGACCACGTAGGCCTCGGTGGGGTGGAGGTTGCCGCTCGAGGGGTTGCAGCGGAGCGACCAGCGGCTCTCGCCCCACTGCTTCCAGGCGGCGAGCCCCAGGGAGAAGCGCAGCAGCCGCCCGAGCGTGGCGGGCTCGAGGGGCTGGGCAGGCACCTGGTTTCCGGCGAGCACCGCGGCCGGGACGCCCAACCGCTCCTCCGGCTCCGGGAGGTCGATGCGTGGGGCGCCCGCGTAGCGCCGGAAGGGGTCGGGCTGGGTGGCCCAGTCGAGATGCCCCGGGCCCGGCGCGTAGCGGTCGGGGGCGTGGCTGCTCAGCCGGTGGTAGGCGATGAGCTCCGCGCGTGCGTCAGGGTGGCTCATGGCGCGCCGGGGGCCGCGGGGTCGCCGCGCCGGAAGGGCGGGCAGAGGAGGCTGCGGGGCCGCCGGGCGGGCGGGAAGGCGCCGAGGGTCGGCCCGGGCATCAGACGATGACGGCGACGTCCACGTCGCCCTCCTTGCGCAGGACGTTGATGCCCACGTCCTGGGCGTGGCGCCGCAGCGCCAGGTCGACCTCGCCGCCGCCGACGCGCAGGCGGCGGATCTCGACCCACTCCACCCAGTCCGGGAGCACGGGATGGGTGAAGCGGATCTGGGGCTTCTCGTGGGAGAAGGTGAGCCCGAGGCAGGCCTGGAGGAGGTAGAAGGGCGTGGCGGCGGCCCAGGCCTGGGGGATGCAGGCGACGGGATAGAGCGTCGGCCCCTCGCCGGGCCGGCGCGGGAAGCCGCAGAAGAGCTCCGGCAGCCGGTGCAGGTCCATGAAGATGCTGGCGTTGAAGAGCCCCGTGAGCACGTCGAGGGCGCGGCGCTGGAATCCGTAGCGCGCGAAGCCGGCGGCGATGAGGGCATTGTCGTGCGGCCAGATGGAGCCGTTGTGGTAGCTCATGGGGTTGTAGCGGCGCTCGTCGTCGGCGACGGTCCGGATGCCCCAGCCGGAGAAGGAGGCCGGGGCGAGCAGGGTCTCGACCAGGCGCCGTGCGTGCATGGGGTCGGCGATGCCGGTGAGGAGCGCATGGCCCGCGTTGGAGGTGCGCACGCGGCAGGGGCGTTTGGCGCCATCCAGGGCCAGCGCGTAGGTGCCGAGGTCGTCGAGCCAGAAGGCCTCGTTGAAGCGCGCGCGCAGCCGCGTGGCCTCCTCGCGCAGGCGCTCGGCGCGGCGGCGCTCGCCCATGAGCTCGGCGAGCCCGGCGGCGGCGCGCTTGGCGGCATAGACGTAGCCCTGCACCTCGCACAGGGCGATGGGCCCCTCGGCCAGCCGCCCGTCGGCGTGGAAGATGGCGTCGTCGGAGTCCTTCCAGCCCTGGTTGACCAGCCCGCGCTCGGTGCGGCGCGCGTATTCCACGAAGCCGTCGCCGTCGCGGTCGCCGTAGCGGTCGATCCAGTCGAGGGCGGCCTCGATGTTGGGCCAGATGGCCTCGAGGAAGGGGCGGTCGCCCGTGCGCCGCCAGTAGGCCCCGGCGAGCATGACGAACAGCGGCGTGGCGTCCACCGTGCCGTAGTAGCGGCCGAAGGGGATCTCGCCCAGGGCCGCCATCTCGCCGCGGCGGGTCTCGTGCAGGATCTTGCCGGGCTCGGCGTCCTGCTGCGGATCCTCCTCGGTGGCCTGGGTGGCGGCGAGGTAGGCGAGCACGCCGCGGGCCAGCCCCGGGTTGACCCACAGGTACTCCAGGGCGGTGACAATGCCGTCGCGGCCGAAGGGGGTGCTGAACCAGGGCACGCCGGCGTAGGGGTAGAGGCCGTGCTCGGTGCGGCTGACGAGCATGTGGAGATCGGCGCGCGAGCGGTTGATCCAGTCGTTGAGCTGCTCGTTGGAGGTGAAGATCTCGCACTCGTCGGCGCGCGCACGGTCGAGCTCGGCGCAGGCGCAGGAGAGCGCCGTCACGTAGCTGGTCTCGCCTCGCGCGGGCTGCTCGCCCACCTCGCACACCACGGCGAGATAGAGGCTCGCCTCGCCCTTGGGGGGCAGCTCGAGCACGTGCACGGCGTGGTCGTCGGCGAGCTCGCGCGGCGCGGGGTCGAACTGGATGCGCGTGCGGCGCACCACGCCGTCGAGGCCCCGGTAGCCGAGGATGGCGCAGCCGTCGTGGCGCACGGTCTGGAGCCGCTCGCCGCGGCGCGCGCGGCGCGTGCCGCGCACCTCGAAGATGTCGGCATAGTCGGCCTCGAAGGAGACGATCAGCCGCAGCGTCACGGGCTTGAGGCCGTAGTTGACCACCCGCAGGTGCTCGTGGCAGACCCCGTCGCACAGGAGCTTGGCGCGGAAGAGGTGGACCTCGCCCTGGGGTACGGTCCCGTGCGCGCGGTCATGCAGCTCGGGGTTGGCGAGGTCGGCCACGAGCAGGGTGTTGTCCTCCTTGACGGAGGAGTTGAGCAGCAGCGGGCGGCCGGCCTCCTCGATCAGCAGCTCCCAGCGTGACAGGAAGCGGGTGCCCTCGTGGAAGATGCCGTGGGGGCTGCGGCCGAGGGCGTGGATGTCGCCGTGGCGGTCGAAGACGGCGAAGGTCTCGCCGTGCTTGAGCACGCGTGTGCGGTCGTCCACGCGCGAGGAGGTGGCGAGGACGTAGTACTCGTCGTCGACGCGGATGACGTCGTCCATGCGGGTGGAGGCGTCGGGCGTAAGCCCACCGGTCGCGGGAGACACAGCAAGTATCGGAAAAGGCGCCGTCCCATGTCCATGCCCGGGTGGGGCCGGCGGCCCCGCCCGGGCCGCGCAGGGCCGCTCAGCCCACCAGCCGCGGCCGCAGGCGGCCGCGCAGCATGCGCTGGTAGAGGGCCTCGTAGCGCTCGACCATGCGCTCGACGGTGTAGCGCTCCTCGAACACGCGCCGGCAGGCGGCCCGGTCCAGGGCGGCCGCCCGCTCCACCGCGCGCACGGCCTCGTCGATGCCGTCCACCACGAAGCCCGTCACCCCTTCCACCATCACCTCCGGCACCGAGCCGCGCCGGTAGGCGATGACCGGTGTGCCGCAGGCCATGGCCTCGACCATGACCAGCCCGAAGGGCTCGGGCCAGTCGATGGGGAAGAGCAGCGCGAGCGCTCCCCCCAGGAAGGCGTCCTTGCCGGCGCCGCCCACTTCGCCCACATATTCCACGAAGGGCTCGTCCAGGAGCGGGCGGACGACCTGCTCGAAGTACTCGCGGTTGGCCTCGTCCACCTTGGCGGCGAGCCGGATGGGCAGGCCCGCACGGCGGGCGATCTCGATCGCCACGTGGGGTGCCTTCTCGGGCGAGAAGCGGCCGAGGAAGGCGAGATAGCCCTGGTGCCGGGGCGAGAAGCGGTGGAGGTCGCGGGGCAGCCCGTGGTGGATCGTGGCCTGCCAGTTGGCGAAGGGCACGGGCGCGCGCTGGGCGTCCGAGATGGACACCACGGGGATGTCGCGGAACTCCCGGAACAGGGGACGGAGGTCCGGCAGGTCGAGCCGCCCGTGGATCGTCGTCACGTGGGGCACCGCGAGCCGCCGCGCCACCGGGAAATGCAGGTAGTCCGTGTGGAAATGGACGAGGTCGTAGTCCTCGGCCTCGCGCGCCAGCCGTCCCAGCATCTCCATGTGGCGGGCGATGGGATCCCGGCAGCCGTCGTGGCCCCGCAGGGCCCGCTCGGCGCAGGGGATGAGCCGGGCGGCCGTCCGGGAGTCGGCGCTGGCGTAGAGGGTGACCTCGTGGCCGCGGGCCACCAGGGCCTCGGTGAGCCAGGAGACCACCCGCTCCGTGCCGCCGTAGGCCTTGGGCGGCACCGGCTCGTAGAGCGGTGCGACCTGGGCGATGCGCAGCATGCGACCCTCCTCTCCGTTCGTCCGATGAAACCCAAAGAGAGCCGCGCCGGCCCGGGGCGGCCGGCACATTCGCCCCTTCCGGGGAAAGACATATGCTACATGGGCGTGGCGGGCGCGGTATTCAAGACCCCCGGGGGCGGCCTCTGCGGGAGGACTACTCGAACAGCGCCTGCTCCATCTCGCGGTAGACGAAGTTGGCGTTGGGCCGGTGGTTGAGCTCGAACAGCCGCTCGCCCCGCCAGGGGTCGAAGCGGGGGTCGCGCTCGGCCCGGTCCACCGCCTCCTGGAGGTCCAGGCCGGCCTCGACGGCCTCGGCCATGAAGGTGCGCAGCGCCTTCATGTACGCCTGGGTCCGCCGGACCATGGGGAAGGGTGGGGTCTGGGCGCTGCCGTGGCCCGGGACCATGAGCCGCGCCCCGCCGAAGCGCTCGAGAAGCCAGTCCTGGGCGGCGATGGCGGCCTCGCTCGAGCCGTCGCCCATGAAGGTGACGCGCCGGTTGAAGGCGAGATCCGAGATCCACACGATCCCCTGGTCCACCTGATGGACCACCAGGTCGCCGTAGGAGTGGTGGCGGTCCACGTGCCAGACCTCGAAGGTCCGCCCGCCGAGCCGGATCGAGAGACGGGCCTGCCGGGGCGGGCCGCCGAGCAGGATGTCGGGCACCACGGGCTCGAAGCCCGCCATGTCCTCCGGGATGAAGCTGCGCCGGTAGGCGACGGAGCGCTCCAGCGCCTCGGAGGCGAGGTAGTCGAGCGTGCCCTCGTGGGCGACGATGGTCACGCCCCCCAGGCGGCGGAAGGCGACGGCCCCGTAGGCGTGGTCCGGGTGGTTGTGCGTGATGATGAGGTACCGGATGGGCGCGTCGGTGATGTGCCGGATGGTGGCGATGAGACGGCGGCCGAGCCTGGGCGTGCCGAGGGCGTCGATGACCACCACGCCCGCGGGCGTCACGACGAAGCCGGCATTGCCGTTGAAGCCGCGGTTGTAGCGGTCCACCTCGGCGATGTTGCCGTAGAGCATGTAGGTGTCGGGGGCGATGCGGTAATAGGGCAGGGGCTCGTCGTCGGGGTCGTCCGCCTTGAGGACGATGTTGGGGATGTCCGGGCTGTCCACGGCGGACTCCGGCAGGTGGTGGCGCTCGGGGTCGGTGCCGAAGCGTGGGTCCTGCTCGGGCGGCGCCGGAGCCTCGGGGGCGGCCGCGGCCGGGCCGGTGGACCCGTCCGGGCCGTGCGGCGCGGGCTCGCGGGCCGGGTGCGTGGCCGCCAGCCAGAGCGCCACGCCCACCGCCAGCAGGGCGAAGACGAGCACGAGACGGTGGATGCTGGGCATGGTCCGGGGCCTGCGCTGCCAGCCGCCTCCACAGTATAGATGCCGCGGGGGCCCTCCTTCCCCCGGAGGGACTGGGGGGATTCAGGTGGCCGCGCCCCGTTTCGTGCCTGGTTCCCCGCGCAGGCTGATCACGGGCCAGCCGCGCGCGCGGGCGATGCGCTCGAGGGTGGGGTCGGGATCCACGGCCACCGGATGCGCCACCCGCTCCAGCAGGGGGAGGTCGTTGTGGGAGTCGCTGTAGAACCAGCTCTCCGTGAGATCGAGGCCATGCTCGGCCAGCCAGGCCTCCAGCCGCCGCACCTTGCCCTCGCGGAAGGCGGGGATGCCGGCGTGGCGCCCGGTGTAGCGCCCGTCGGGGCCGCGCTCGGGCTCGGTGGCGATGAGGTCCTCGACCCCCAGGAGGGCCGCGATGGGCTCGGTGATGAAGCGGTTGGTGGCTGTGATGATCACGGGCCGGTCGCCGGCCTCGCGATGGCGCGCGATGAGCGCGCGCGCGGCCGGCAGCACGATGGGGACGATCGCCTCGCGGATGAAGCGCGCACGCAAGGCCTCCAGCCGTCCGGGGGGGAGGGCGGCGAGCGGTGCGAGCTGGTGGCGCAGGAAGGCCTCGATGTCGAGCCGGCCGGCCAGGTAGTCCTCGTAGAAGCGGCGGTTCTCGGCCTCGTAGCGCGCGCCGTCCACCACCCCCTCGTCGGCCAGGAAGCGGCCCCAGAGGTAGTCGCTGTCGCCGGCGATGAGCGTGTTGTCGAGGTCGAACAGAGCGATGGCCACGGGTGCCTCTCCTTCCGGCGCGGGGGAGTGTGCCGGAAGGGGGGCGGGAGCGCAAAGGCCGGCCGCCGGGCACGTTTGCCGCCCAGAAGGTGCCTGTGAAACAATAGGTTGGTCGCGGGCGGGGCGAGGAGGCCGCGGGTGATCGATTCCGAGGGATACCGCCTCAACGTGGGGATCGTCCTCTGCAACCCGGAAGACCGGGTCTTCTGGGGGCGCCGGTGCGGCCAGGAGGCCTGGCAGTTTCCCCAGGGGGGGATACGTTCCGGCGAGACGCCGGAGGAGGCGGTCCTGCGCGAGCTGGAGGAGGAGACCGGCCTGCGCCCCGAGCACGTGCGCATCCTCGGCCGCACCCGCGGCTGGCTGCGCTACCGCATCCCGCGCCGGCTGATGCGCCGCGGCCGCCGGCCCGTGTGCGTGGGGCAGAAGCAGATCTGGTTCCTGCTGCGCCTGGTGGGCGAGGAATCGGCCGTGCGGCTCGACGCCTCCGGCCACCCGGAGTTCGACCGCTGGCGCTGGGTCGACTACTGGCTGCCGGCGCGGGAGGTGGTCTACTTCAAGCGCGAGGTCTACCGGCAGGCCCTCACGGAGCTCGAGCCCTATCTCCGGGCCGCGGCGGCACCGCTCGCCGGCGGCCGGAGCGCTTGAGGGGCGCCGGAGGCCGGATGCTCGAGCGCCTGCGCCGCATCGTCCAGCAGGTCTCCGGGGCGCGCAACCTCGGGCAGGCCCTCGAGCTGATCGTGGCCGAGGTCCGTGAGGCCCTCGGCACCGACGTCTGCTCCATCTACCTCGCCGAGCGCGACAGCGGCCGCCTGGTGCTCATGGCCACCCGCGGGCTCGCGCCGGATGCCGTGGGCAAGGTGGCGCTCGGGCCCGGCGAGGGGCTCGTGGGGCTGGTGGCGGCACGGGCCGAGCCGGTCAACCTGGAGGATGCCCCCATCCACCCCCGGTTCAAGTTCGTGGCCGAGACCGGGGAGGAACCCTTCCACGCCTTCCTGGGCGTGCCCATCATCCACCAGCGCCGTGTGCGCGGCGTGCTGGTGGTGCAGCAGCGCGAGCGCCGGCGCTTCGACGAGGACCACGTCACCTTCCTGCTCACCCTCGCGGCCCAGCTCGCGGGATTCATCGCCCACGCGGAGGCGGTGGGCGGTCTCGACCTGGGCAACGGCACGGAGGCGGGCGCCGCTGCGGCGCTCTCGCCCCCGGGACGCCGCGGGATCGTCGAGGGCCTGCCTGGGGCGCCCGGCGTGGCGCTCGGCACCGCGGTGGTGGTCTATCCCCCGGCGGAGCTCGATGCCGTACCGGACCGGCCGGCCGCCGACATCGCCGCCGAGGAGGCGGCCTTCCGCGACGCGGTGGCCGCGGTCACCAACGAGTTCCGCGCGCTGCAGGCGCAGCTGGGCCCGCAACTGCGGGCCGAGGACCGTGTCCTGTTCGACGCCTACATCATGATGCTTTCGGGCGACAGCCTCGTGACGGACACGGTCGCCCGCATCCGTGCCGGGAGCTGGGCTCCCGGGGCCCTGCGCGAGACCATCGAGGAGCACGCGCGGGTCTTCGACGCCATGGAGGACCCCTACCTGCGCGAGCGTGCCACGGACATCCGCGACCTGGGCCGGCGCATCCTGGCCCAGCTCCAGGCCAGCCGCCGCGAGGCGCGGGAGTGGCCGGAGCGCACCGTGCTCGTGGGCGAGCAGATCACGGCCGCGGACCTGGGCGAGGTGCCCGCCGAGCGGCTCGTCGGCATCGTCTCCGCCCACGGCTCGCGCTCCTCCCACGTGGCCATCCTGGCGCGCGCGCTCGGGATCCCGGCGGTGATGGGGGTGGCGGATCTGCCCATCCAACGTTTGGAGGGGCGCGAGGTGGTGGTGGACGGCTACCGCGGCAGGCTCCACGTGGCCCCCACGGGGCAGGTGCGCGAAGAGTTCCTGCGGCTCGCGCGCGAGGAGGAGGAGCTGCGGGCAGGCCTCGACGAGCTCGCCGCCGAGCCCAGCGTCACGCCGGACGGTGAGCACGTGCCTCTGCTCGCGAACACGGGCCTGCTGTCGGACATCACGCCCTCGCTCAGCAGCGGCGCGGAGGGCATCGGCCTCTACCGCACCGAGATACCCTTCCTCATGCGTGAGCGTTTCCCGGGCGAGGAGGAGCAGCGCCGCATCTACCGCCAGGTGCTGGAGGCCTTCGCGCCGCGCCCGGTCACGCTGCGCACGCTCGACGTGGGCGGCGACAAGAGCCTGCCCTACTTTCCGGTGCACGAGGCCAACCCTTTCCTGGGATGGCGCGGTATCCGCATCACCCTCGACCATCCGGAGATCTTCCTCACCCAGCTGCGCGCCATGCTGCGTGCCAGCGTGGGGCTGGGGAACCTCCACATCCTGCTCCCCATGGTGAGCGGGGTGGAGGAGGTCGAGGACGCGCTGCTGCTCCTGCGGCAGGCGCGCGAGGAGCTGGCCGAGGAGGGCGAGGCGGTGCCGGAGCCGCGCGTGGGCGTGATGATCGAGGTGCCTTCGGCGGTCTATCTCGCGCGTGCGCTCGCCGCACGGGTGGATTTCCTCTCCGTCGGCACCAACGACCTCATCCAGTACCTGCTCGCCGTGGACCGCAACAACGAGCGCGTGGCCGAGCTCTACGACGCCTTCCACCCGGCGGTGCTGGACGCGGTGCAGGCCGCGGTGGACGGGGCCCATGCGGCGGGCCGGCCGGTGAGCGTGTGCGGCGAGATGGCGGGCGATCCGGCCGCGGCGCTGCTGCTGCTCGGCATGGGCGTGGACAGCCTCAGCATGAGCGCCTCGTCGCTGCCGCGGGTGAAGTGGGTGGTGCGCAGCTTCGGCCGCGCCGAGGCGCGCGACCTCCTCGCGGAGGTGCGCGCCCTGGAGCATCCGGCCGAGATCCGCGCCCGGGTGGAGGCCGCCCTGGAGGCCAGGGGGCTGGGCGGCCTCGTGCGCGCGGGCAAATAGCAGGCGCAGGGGGAGGCTTCCACATGAGCGGCGGAGCAGGCAAGGAGAGTGGTGGGGGCGCGCGGGTGCATCCGAGCGACCTGTGGCTGCGGCTCCTGATGGGGCTCGCCTGGATCCCGGTGACGGCTGGGCGATCAACTGGGGCGCGGGCAGGCCCGTGCTGCCGGCGGCCTGGGCCGCCTGGAGCCTGCCGGCGGCATTCGTGCTGGCGGTGCCCGGCCTCGCCTACGGCATCGCCTTCCGGCGGCGCCTGGAGGGGCCCGGACAGCCCCCGCGGCCGGTGCTCATCCGGCGGCTGGCCGTGGGGTCCGCGCTCGCGGAGCTGCCGGCCTTCGCGGGGCTTGCCGGCGCCATCGGCGGCCGCCCCCTGTGGGAGTTTCCTGTGGCGATGGCCGTGGCCGTGGGGCTGTTCCTGCTGGTGCGGCCCCCGCGCTGAGCCTCAGGCCACCACGTTGGCGATGGCGATGAGGGCGAGCATCACGCCCACGAGGACCAGGACCGTCTTGCCCACGTTGCCGAGGGCCTGAAGATCTTCCCGCTGCATCCTCCGACC
>Ga0256839_1002222_pt1 | contig 22093 bp, 20 predicted proteins | sample 354166metaG_FD_185968 | JGI IMG/M metagenome (GOLD analysis project Ga0256839, IMG submission 185968) | Hydrothermal vent microbial communities from Mid Atlantic Ridge, Atlantic Ocean - 354-166 | ecosystem: Environmental > Aquatic > Marine > Hydrothermal vents | place: Atlantic Ocean: Mid... | reverse complement strand
GCCGTGGATCTGAACCTGGCGGGAGGCCTCGAACTGGAGCAGCGTGTAGCCCAGCGACAGGCAGACGTTGACCGGGTCGCGGGGCGGTCTGCGGTTGCGCCCGGTGAACTGGAGCGCCGGAGCGAAGAAGCCGGTGAAGGCCCGGAAATAGGCGGCGGCGGCCGCCCCTTCGATGCCGGTCAGGCCGGCGAGATCGGCCACTTGGGGAATCGCCTCGAGCCCGTCCTCGATGCGGGCGAGGGCATCCCGCAGGCGGGGGCCGTCCTGTCCCGTATGGACGGCGAGGCGGGCCAGGAGCCGCCGTTCGCTCACCAGTTTGGCGTGCACCACACGGCGAGCCCAGGACAGGCGGCGGGCGGGATCGCGTACCAGCTCGTACTGGGCGAGGCGGGTGGCGATGTCCTGCCTGGGGCGGCCCAGAAAGCGGGCGGTGGGGTCGAGGCGGCGCCCGGACAGGACGAGGAGGCCGCAGTCGCGTTTCCACAGCTCGCCGAGGAGGCGGCCCGAGAGGGTGGCGTTGCCGTGCACCACCACCCGTTCGACGAGGGAGAGCGGAAAGCTCGCCGGGCGGTCGTTGGCGGTGCGGACGGTGAGGGCGCCCGATTCGCAATCGAGAAGGGCGTCGCGGCGGTCGATGTAGAGGGTGCGCATCGGCCTTCAGCCGAAGAAGTACCAGGCCTCGTCCCGGGGCGGCCGGGCGATGCCCAGGGTGCGGGTGGGCTTGGGACCGGTCGGACGGAAGATGGCGACACTGTCGATCTCGGCATCGATCACCGAGAGGAGCTCGCGTTCGAGTTCGGCCAGCTCGCGATCGTCGAGCCAGCATTCGTGGACGCTTTTCTGGCCGCCGGTCGACCAGCCCTTGATCACCTCGAGGGTGGCGGCGAGGCGGGCGGGATCGCGGATATCGTAGGCGACGATGTAGAAGCGGCGCAGGGACACGGCGGTCAGGCCGGAAACGCGGTGGGGAACTGGGGGAGGTCCTGGCCTTTCTTTTGCAGCTCCTCCTGCAGCCAGGACAGCCAGTGACTTTGCATCCATCCCTCGGCCTGGTTCCACAGATCGCGGTCGACGGGCACGAAGCCGTGCGCAAGGATCGAATGGTTACGACGTTCGATCCATTGCTGTAGGCGGTGCAGCGGGGTCTCGCCGGCAAAGGGTACCGCGAGAGCGGCCGCCAACGGGTGGTCAGGGAGCAGTTGGCGGAGAACAGCGAAGGCGTCGAACAGGCCGATGGGTACCCTCCCGCGCCGGTTCATCCGGCTGGCGAGCCGGGATCGCAGTTCACCCTCGGGCAGCATCGCCGGATCGAAAGCGGCGGTTTCGATACCACGTTCGGTCCGCAGTAGGTATTGCGCGGACCATTCGACGAGGCGGTAGAGGCGTGCCAGCGCATCGTCGAAGCGCCCGCGGCTCGCTCGGCGCAGGGCGTTGTGCCAGAGATCGAGAAGAATCAGGGGTTCGCGGTTCTCCGCGCTCAGCATTTCGAGGGCCTTGCCGTAAGGCGGCATCCCCGGGAGTTGGTCGAGACGCTCCTCCAGCCACAGCGAGCGAGCCTCCCCATGGGCGAATCTGTCCCAGGCAGCGAACATGCGAGCGGCCCAGAGCGTACGTTTCACGCGGTCCCTGCGTCCTCGGAGCCGCGTGTCTTCCGCCGCGGCATGGAGAAATGCATGGTAGGCTGGTTGCAACAGCCGCGCGGCATCTTCGTATGCATAGCGCGACCAGGCGCTCGCGGCTTCGTCCACCGCGAACTCGGCATAGACCAAGCCGACCGGCACTTGCACCGCGTGTTCGGTGCCACCGGTGACCTTTACCAGATCGGCACGTGCCCCGGTCGTTACCTGAAGGGCGGTTTCCCGGGTCAGAGCCGCCAGTGCGAGCCCGAGGCTCATGCTTTTGGTTCCACCTGTGTAGTCGACGATCACCTCGGGTTGCGGATTGGTTCTCCGGAGCTCACCCAGCAGATGGCGGCAGCTCACGAAGATCTCTGTGGGCTCGTCGGGTGGAACTTCGAAAACTTTCCAGGCCCCGGGCTTCAGGCCGCTTCTCGCGGCGATGCCGTTTTCGCCCTCGACCATCGAGCGTGACGACCGCTCGCCGCTGCTGCACACGAAAATCACGCAGGAAGGCCGCGTTTCCCGTATCGCCGTCACTATTGGATCGGCGGACCCGCCGACGGTACAGACGAGGATTTTCTCAGCCATTTCGGGCCTCCCTCACGAACAGTAGCATCCAGCCCATCGGGACCGGGATCGTCGCTGTTTCCCGTTTGCCGCGTGGTGGCAGGAACACGACGTTGCGGGTCGAGCCCTCGGCGGCGTGCTTCGTTTCGCCCTTCGGCAGGCGGATCACGCCCCGGCGGATCCCGTCCACCGACTTGCTCTCGAACTGGGTGAAGCGCCCGACGCGCAGGAGCATGATGCGCGGGTGGCGGACGAGATCTTTGGACTCCAGGATCTTGTCACCCGCCCTGACTCTGACGAGCTGCTCGAGCGCCTGCCGCCAGGGATCGAAGAACTTGTCGATCTCCCATTTCCATCGCCCCCAGGAAAAGCTGTTGACGGCGGCGACCAGCCGGTCGGGCGCGAGCCCGTCGAAGTGTGGCGCCTTGCGGGCATCATGTTTACTCACCGCGGCGAGACGACCGGAATCGATACGGATCGTCACCTCGAACCGCTTTGCGGGCGCGTCGGCACAGGCCAGAAGGCGCTCGACATGGATCTGGATCTTGGTCGCCGTGTCCTTTCCGTCCGGTCGCCAGTTGATCACCCTGTCGATGCGGGTGGCACCCTCGGGCAGCGGTGCATCGGACACCTCGAGAAAGCGGAACGGATCCTGCTCGGTATGACCGCGCTCGTACGCGAACGCCCATTGCTGCAGTTCGTCCGTACGGCCGGGCGCATGGCGCGGGCCTTTCTCCTGCACCGCCGCGTTCAGGAGCGCAGTGCGGATCGCGCCCTTGATCGAGGAGCCGGGGATGAACGGCCGCCCGCCCGAGCGCATCATCGGCATCACTTCGCCGAGGCGCTTCGCATCGCGCTGGGCGTCTCGGAGATCCCTGCCGGACCCCGGGCCGAGCGGGATCCGCTCGAGCAGCAGTTCCTCGGGCACCGCCTCTTGGAGCAGTCGGGTCGCTGCGGCAAGATCCCCCCGGTCCACCGCCGCGGCGAAATCGCGCCGCTTCGCTGGATGCATGCGGGTGACCGCCGCCGAGGGCTCGAAGCGGCAGAGACGGCCATCACGAACGACATAATTCTGCTTGGTCCAGGGCTCGCCGCTGCCGACATGCACGGGTGTCACCGCCCAGGCGAGGCAGTTCCAAATCACATCGCCCCTCATGAGACCGTCTCCCGGTAGGGAATCGCGAGATGCCAGGCGTTGAAGCGGATCTCCGGCAGATCCTGATGGACCTCCGACAGGAGGCGGCCGAAGGGGCCGTTGCCTTCGGCTGCGAAGGTGGCACCGGGCTGCATCAGCAGGATCGGACGCTTCCAGGGACGCGCCGTCCGCGCCGTCATGCGGATGCCGAGCTTGCCGAAATGGGTGGTCCGCCGGTAGCGCGGCCGTTCCATGTTCGATGTGAGGACACCGTGCGACAGGCTGACGAGGCGCTCGCCGGTGAAGTTGTCGAGTTCCCGCTCCTCCTCGATGCCGATGACCGCGAACAGGCCGCGCCCGTATGTGGTATCGCGGCCGTAGCCGCTTTCTCCGACATGGACGAACAGCTCCTGGAGAAACGCCTTGTCCAGGTCGCTCTCGACATAGATGTCCCGGCGGGGAGCGGCGGCATGGCTCCAGTCGTCGGTGACGAACCAGAGACCGGCGGTTTCGGGCGTGCTGCCGGTGAGCCGGTCGATGCGGTTGTGGGCATGCTGGACCGCCTTCTCTTCGAGCAGCTCCGTTCCCGCCGCGGCCTCGGCCCAGGCCTCTTGCGGCGCGCCTCTCCGGAGGCGCAGGAAATCCTCGCGCCCGACGAAAGCCGCCTTGCGGCGTTGCTTGAGCCGGTCCGCAACCTCCGGGGAAAGCTCCTCGGCCGGCGGCTGCGGACGCAACAGGGGGCGCGGCAGCAGCCCGGCGGGGAAACCGTCGGAGATCAGGAAAGGAGCCCGTTCGCCGCTTTCCATCTTCTCCAGCCAGTCGGCGAGAGCCTCCTCGCCGTCCCGATCGAGCAACGCCCAGCAGAGATGGCCGAACAGCGTGCCCGAACGGAGCGGCGTACCCAGCGGTGCCCGCAAGTCGATGGAAATGCGGTACAGCATGATCAGAGCTTCACGATGTCGGGTGCGGTGTCGGGATCGAAACGGTTGACCCGGAACCTGGCACCGATCTCTTCCTCGCTGCCGTCCGGCTTGCGGATCCTGAGATCCTCGAACGCCACCCGCCCGTAACCGCGCGAGCCGGAGCCGCCGAGGGCGTCCTGTTCGAGCAGCGAAAGCCCGGCCAGCAGCCAGTTGAGGCATTCTTTGTCACGTTTTGCGTCATCGCCCGTATCGTAGAGGCGGAACACCATCTCCATGGCGAACACCGCCCCGGCCGGAACGCGCTCGGTCTGGCGCGATCCCACGCGGTCGTGTGCCTTCCCCGCGATCCGGTCGATCACGACTTCCGTCTTGTCTTCGGTGAGCGCCAGTCCACGGTCGAGCACCTCCTTCAGCCAGGTTTCATCCAGAAAGGCGTCGCGCACCACGAGGCGGGTCGGGCCGAATCCCCATTTCTCGCGCTTGGCGGGACTGCCGAAGATGCGGAGAACGGGATCGGCCCCTTCGAATTTCTGATTCGCGCCCTCGTTGAATCCCCAGGGGTGGCCGTCGCTTCGGATCTTCCCGAACGCCCATTCGAGAAGGAAGCGGAGGCGGCCCTTGAGGCTGGATCCCGGAATGTAGGGATGGTTGGTGTGGGGATGCTTGACGACCGGATTGTCGATGCCGCCGATTTCGATGGTGTCCTTGCCGGCACCGATATGAAGGCCGGAGAGAAGACGGATACGTCCGGTGATGACGGCACGGCCGAATTGCTTGATCAATGGCTGGGACATGGCGAAATCCCTCATCTTTCCCTGGCGAAGCATTTGTGGAAGGCGATCACCGCCTCGAAGTGGCGGGTGAAGGCGAAGAAATCGCGGGCGTCATTCACCGAGTTGCGATGACGGCTGCAGAAGCTCACCAGCTCCAGAGGATCGCCCTGCCAATTCTTCTTCGGATTGTCGTAGCCGAGCCGCCGGCAGGTATAGGCGGCGGAGGCCTTCAGAAACGCCATTTCCGCCTCGATGGCAGGAGCGTTGCCCCGAAGCGTCTCGTCGGCTTCGAGGCGTCTCCTGAGCTCCATCACCGAACCGAAGAAGCGGCGCAGCTGCGAAGCCGGAATGTCCTGCATCTTCCTGGCCACTTTCTGGGCCTCCCGGTCCAGCAGCTCCGGCCGGATCGCCTTGCGCTCGGGATCCGCGAAGTAGGCGATTTTCTCGTCCGATCGCAGCCGATCGTCGATGCCGGGGCGTGCATTGCGGTTGCCCGGGCCGGGCCGGCTTCCTTGTCTGAAGGTCTGGGCCATCCTGCTTGCTCCTCAGCGGTTGCGGTAAAGGGCGAGGGTCAGGGGAATGCGGGCGGGAACCGCGGGCTCGGCGCCGGGGAGGCCGATGAGCTCGCGGAACTGCTCGCGCAAGGTTTCCTCCTTCGGAAACTGCCGGGCGAGGTGGTAGGAGAAACGCGCGTTCCACATCGCCGCCTCGAGGTCGACCGGGCCGTCCCGGCGCTCCGCCTCGGCTTTCATGTCCGCGAACTGCAGCAGCTTGTACAGGAAGCTGTCCGGGACACGGCCCTGGGCAATCAGCCCGTCCAGCCATTCGGCCGTCTCGATCGCCGCTTGGAGCGCGTCCCAGCCGATCGGCTCCTCGATGACCAGGCAGACCCGATTCCGGCCGCGGTTCTTGGCCGCTTCCAGTCGCGCTTCGGCATCCCGCGCGGCGCGGTTGAGCGGTTGCCTGGGGCTCACGAACGCGATGCCGGCCGAGAGGGTGAGATCCGGATTGCCGCCGGCGAAGCATCGGAACGCCTCGCGCAGCCGCATGGCGAAACGAACGGTGGTCCACCAGGGGCCGATGAGGAGCAGATCGTCGCCGCCGGCATAGACGGTGTAGATGTTGCGGAACGTTTCGTCGGTTTCCAGAAGATGGGTGAGATGCCCGGTGAAGAAGGCATCCATCAGCCGCGACAGCGCCACAGTCCTGCCGATGGTGCGGTCCTCGGAAGGAAAGCCACGGGTGAAGATCTGTCCCAGCCGATCGACATCGGCCTTGAGGACAGCGAGCATCGGTCGACCGATGAAGCCACCGTTCCGTTGCCTGCAATCTTCCCGGGCGAGATGGGCCATGGTTTTGATCGCGTCTTCCCGCAGGCGGTCGATGTCCTCCGGGTCCTCGATCACGTCCCGGTAGCGCGGCTCGTCCCATTCGCCTTCCACGAAGGTCGGGACGTGATTGGCGAGGAAACGCCGCGGCAGGGCCGTCGGCTCGGCCTCCCCGGCCGACCAGGGAACGAAGCCCGCGGCTTCATCCCTGCGCAGGCGGGCCGGAACCTCCCGCAACAAACGGACGGAAAACTCGGCGAGCAGGGGCATGGAATCCTCGCCCTCGGCCCACAGCACGGCCTTTGCCTTGGGCAGGTCGCGGCCCAGTTCGTGTTCGCGGTGGCAGGCGAGACAGCGCGAGATCCCGTCCACCCGGCTCGTGTATTCCGGCTTTCGCGGACGCACGCCGCAGGCCGGGCAGTCGCCGTCGGCGCCTTCGGCATAGTCCTGGGCCAGCACCGGCTCGGTCATGACCGTGGCCAGCGGGTGCAGCTTGCGTTCCTCGACCCGTTCCCGGAAATGTCGCCATGTGGCGGGCCAGGCACCGCGCATCAGGGCGCTTCCCGGGAAGGGATCGCCGAGGGCGAGGTTGAGGGCGAGGTCGCCCGCATAGGCGGTGCACAATTCGCGGTCGACAGGGGCCTGCAGCGCTTCGATCCGCGCTTCGAGATCGGGCTCGGCGGGAAGCAGCATGGTGAACTTGCCTCCCGCACGCAGCAGCAGGCAGTAGGAGGGAAGTTCCATACGGCGGCGAAGAAGGATGGCCGCGGTTTCTGCGATCGCCGCCATCAGAAAAGAGCGTGCCCTGAGGATGCGGTTGACGCCTCTGACCTGTTCACTGGCGAGGCGGAAAAGGGTGCTCTGGATGCCGGAGAGGTCACCTTCGAGAAGACGGAACTTGGGGATGTCCCGGTCCTTGATCCGGGCGAGGTCTTCGAGACTGCCGTCCCGCTCGTGCCAGCGGTGGAGGCAGGCGGCGATGGCGGCTACGGCCAGACTGTGGTCGTGGAGCGAAATGTCCGGTTCGTCCACGGTCGAGGAAGGGATCGACCAGAGAGTCCGTTCGGACAGCGAGATCAGGGCGTCGTGGAAGTGCTCGGCCTGCCGTGTCCGTTTCGTGAGGATCCGGAAGCCGTCGAGGAAATCCCGACTGCAGGCGGCGTAACCTTCGGCCATATCTTCCGCGGAGGGCTGTGGGCCGGGGAGAATCGCTTCAGGCGAAAGGGGCCGCGCTCGATACCAGCCGGGCGCTGTCCGCTTCCGACCGCCTCCGAGCGCGGCGCGGGTCTGGAGGGCGAGCAGCGGCGTTGTTCGAAATGCGCCACGCCCGGCGGTATCGAGCTCCTGGGCGAGATCCCGGGCCTTGCGCTCCATACCGGAGGCCATGCGGTCGGCCTCGGTGACGATCCATGTGAAGGGCAGGGCGTCGTCCGGTTTGTGATGGTAGACCGCCGCCCGTCTCACCCGCTCGCGGTCCACGCCGTCCGGCACGGGCAGTCGCTCGCTTTCCCACCAGTCGAAGAACCCGGCCGTGAGCAGGGTGTGGCGGTGGGTGTAACGCCCGCTCCTGCCGTCCGTCGGCAGGATCTCGCCTTCCAGACTGCGGACCCGCTCCGGCAGATCCCGTTCACCGCCGGCGCGTTGCAGGAGCTTGCCAATGTCATGGAGGAAGGCGCCCAGGGCCAGTTCGTCGAGGGTGATGGGGATAGGGTTACGATTCACGAGGCTTCTCCGGAACGGAACGAGCAGGGTCGAAAAGGTTCGTCGATGCTGAGAGCATCCGCCGGGATCCCGTCAGCGGACAAAGACTCCAGCCGATACCGCCCGAGGCCCATGGTGGTGGCCTTGCCGGCATGCAGGAACCGGCCGCGCCAGAGAAACGGCCAGAGCGCTCCGGCGCCCCGGAGGTCGAGATCGAAGCGGCCCAGCAGCCCGCCCATCCGCATCAGCGTCTCCTGGCGTGCCGAGCGGCGGGTCTGCTCCTTCCATTCGAGCTCCGGCCGCGCCACCCGCAGGCCGTCTGCGAGTTCGCGGAGTGTACGGAAATCGAGATCGAGCGGCGCCTCACCATGGTACCGCGCCAGCAACGACTGGCGCCGCACGAGACTCGTGACGAAGGCGCCGGCGCTGAATCTTTCGGGGCCGACGAGGGCGCCGGCGCGGCGTAGCCGAAGCGGTGTCTCGAGCACCACCCGCACGCCGGCGGGCGCCGGCGGTACGGTCACCGGAAAGGGCTCGGGCAGGCGGAATTGCCCGTTCGCATCGAGGCAGGAAAGGCCACCCTCGCCGATCGGATCGCGCAGCTCCACCTCGGCGAGGCGCATCCGGCCGCGACCGGGGCCGATACCCCGGGCCGCAGCTTCCTCCACCGCCCGCAGGAGATAGACCGCGGCCTCCCGGGTTCTGCGGCCGATCAGCACGAGACGCAGCATGAAGGGATCGCCCGGTGCCAGTCTGCAGGGGGTCGGCGTACGGCAGTCGAGGACGAAGGGCTGGGGCGCCCGGCCGACCTTTCCGAGCAGCGGATCGGCTTCCGCCGCCCGCATCTCGAACAGGCGCGTGTAAAGGCAGCTCGCCTCGATGACGCAGCCCTCGCAGGGCCGAAGGCGCATGATGCAGACGAGGCGTTTCAGCGCCCGGCCCACAGCCCCGCGCCAGGCGGAGCCCGCGAAATCCCGCAGGGCCACCTCGGTCTCCGCGACGAATCGCAGTTCGAGAATATCGAACGGAATCACGAAATGCTCTGACGATCGGACGTTTCGCTCCCGGAAGCAGGATAGGTATGCGAACCCGGCAATGTCGAGTCCGCAACCTTGCCGAACGGGGAACGGTATTACGGGAAGCAATTGCCGGGGTGGGCAAAATCGGCCCCGGAACGAAGGCGGACCGGAGAAGGAATACCCCGCGTTCACGAGGGTTCCCGCGTCTGGCACGGGAATTGTTGGGGGGCTGATGCAACCACCGGGTCGAAGCCTCGTCGGCTCACCCGCCGGTGCGGTGGAAACCGGACCGGAAGCTCGCGGAAGGGATCGTGGATGTCGTCGATCGTCGGGGAAAGCAACAGCCGCCGCCGTGCCCATCGCGTCGATCTGCCCATGGCGGTGGAGATCGCGGGCCGGACCTACCTCGCACGCGACTGGTCGGTCGGCGGGCTCTCCGTCACGGCGCCCTCCGGACCGCCGGCGAAGAAGGGAGAGGTGCTGTCGGCCCGGCTGGTGATTCCGATGCGGGAGGCGTTTCTCACCCTGCCGGTCGAGCTCCGTCTCGTGGCCTGCGACCAGGAGGTGGCGCGGTTCACCTTCGTCGAACTTTCGCCGCGCAACCGGCGGATCCTCCGGCAGTACATCGAGCTCGGCATCGACGGTCGGCTCGACAATGTCGAGGACATGGTGTCGCTTCTCGCCCAGCCGGAGCTGCCCTCACCGATCCGGGATGCGCTGGTACTGAGCGACGCCGAACAGGAGGAGCTGGGCTGCGTCTTCCGCCGCCGCGCAACCCTGTCCCTGATTTTCGGGGTACTGTTCATCCTGGGACTGGCCGCGACCCTGTTCTACAACACCAGCTACCGGGTGGAGGCCCTGGGCGTCGCTCTCGGCACCGTGCGCACGGTGAGCGCCGGCGTCGCAGGTGTGATCACCGAGATGCGGTTGCGGGAAGGCGAGCCCGTAGAGAAGGGGGATGCTCTGTTCCGCCTCGACGATCGTGAGCTCGCGATCGAACTGGCCCGGCTCGACCGCGAGATCGCCCTGCTCGACGAACGGCTCCGCTCCGTCTCCGGGAAGCCGGCGTGGATCGCTGGCAGGGCGACCGGCGGGCCGGGAGAGCCGGCGGCGTTCGACGGGCGCCGGTTCAAGGCCGGGCTGTTGCCGGTTCCGCTCGAGCTTCTGCGTCGCCTGGCCGAGGCGCCCTCGATCGGTATCGATGTCGCCTCCGAGAACGAGGCCGGGGCGGCCGATCCCGGGGAATCCGCGCTGCTCGCGCTCGCGCGCGAAAGAATCCGGTTGGGCGCGGCGCGCGAGCGCACCGCCTTGCGTCTCGCCGCGCGCCGGGTGAAGGCCCCCGTTTCGGGTCGGGTCTTCCGTATCGCCCGGCGACCGGGAGACTATGTGGGACCCGACGAGCCGGTGCTGCTGCTGGCCACCGACGGGGCGCCCCTGATCGTCGCCCGTCTGCGCCAGGAGGATACCCTGGACCTGAACCCGGGCATGGAGGCGGTCGTCGCCGTACCGGCCTCCGGCGAGAGTTTCCGGGCGCGGATCCGGAGTATCGGTGCGACGCCGGTGAAAGCCGACTTCACTCCGACCATGGAAGTGAGTCTCGGCGAAACGTTGATCACCCTGGAACCCCTGGATCCGGACATCCGCCTCGAACCCTTCACCCGCGTTTCGGTCTGGATCCGCACCTTCGATTTCGATTTCCCGTCATGACGAGATGTTTCGGGCGATGCGAAGCGCTGCACTCGCTGGTGCCGCCGCTGGTGACCTACGGCTCCATGTCGTTGCTCGTCTTCTATTCGATGTGGCCCTACTTCTACTACGTAAAGGGCGAGCATCTCGTTCTTCTGGGCGTATTCAGCCTGTGGCGATACGGCTGGCTCGCCGTCAACTACATCCGTGCCCTGATCTACGCCGGCTGCCGCTATCCGCGTCTGAAGCGGATGGTCCGGGAGCTGCCCGAAGAGCGGAAGTACCCCTCCCACGTCTTCTTCGTGATCCTCGTCTATCGTGAGGAACCCTGGATCACGATCGAAACCATGCAGTCGGTCCTCTCCAATCTCGTCGATATCCCCTGCCGGGCGACTCTGGTCGTTTCCACCGGCTGCGACGAGGACGACCGGATGGTGACCGCAGTGCACGAGGCCCATCCGGTGCGCGAGAAGGTGGAGCTGGTGCTGCAGCGGCAGCGGCACGGCAAGCGCATCGCCATGGGGCACGCGCTGCGGGCGATCGCCCGCCGTTACGAAGACGAGCCCGACAGCGTCACCGTGTTCATGGACGGCGACAGCTGGCTCGAACCCTTCGTGCTGCGCCGCTGCATCCCCTTCTTCGCCCGTTTCCCGCGGCTGGGGGCGCTGACCACCAACGAGATCGCCCATCTGCGCACCGGTTCACCCTGGTACAAACACTGGTTCAATCTCAAGTTCGGTCAGCGGCACGTCCAGTTCCAGTCCCATGCCCTTTCCTGGAAGGTGCTCACTCTGACCGGCCGCTTTTCCGTGTTCCGCACCTCGATCGTCGTCGAGGAGCCCTTCATCCGGCGCATCGAGGCCGATCACATCCTCCACTGGCGGCACGGCAAGTTCCGTTTTCTCATGGGCGACGACAAGAGTAGCTGGTTCCATCTCCTGGAGCAGGGCTGGGACATGCTCTACCTGCCCGATGTCATCGTCCATTCACTGGAAAGTCGGGATGCCGATTTCCTGTCGGTGAGCATTTCCCTGATGCGGCGCTGGTACGGCAACACGCTGCGCAACAACCCACGGGCGCTGGCGCTCGGACCGCACCGGACCGGCTATTTCATCTGGTACGCCCTCTTGGAACAGCGGATTTCCATGTGGACACCGCTGGTCGGTCTGGTGGCCACGACGCTCCTCAGCCTCACCCGGTCCTTCGTCTATCTGCCCTTCTACATCGGCTGGGTGCTGGCGGTGCGCAGCCTGCAGACGAGTGCCATCGCCGTTTGGGGACATCCGGTGAGCCAGCTCACCGTGCCGCTGATGCTTTACAGCCAGTGGGTGGGGGCGCTGGTCAAGATCCATGCCTGGTACCACCTTTCCGACCAGTGCTGGTCGAAGGGAAGCTGCAGCCAGGAGGTGCAGGCGGTGGGTCTCGAGTGCAGGCTCGCGAAATGGTTGCCTTCCTGGTGCATGACCGTCGCCTGTCTCGCCTTCCTGTTCGCGATCGCCGTCGCCCAGGGCGTCCTGACGCTGCCTTCGCCCCTGTTCCTGCATGCCCTCGTCGGTGCCTGAGGCCGATCAGGGCGGATGCGAGGCCATCGCCGGGCCCGCGCCGGTTCCGGGTACCCGCCTCCATCGGATCCGACGGGGCCCGGGCTTTCCGGAGGAGGCGATGAAAAAACCGTGATCCGGGATCTCTTCGTGGACTTCCCGGTGCGGGAGGTGAACCGAGGGAAACGGAATGGGCGGTCCGGCCGCCCCTCCCTTTTCGGCTCGCCATCGCGTCTCTATGCTGCCGGTCGCCGTATCCTCCCGCGAGCTCCACATGCCCCTGTCCGAGACCGTCTCGATCGTCGTGCTCACCGGTGCCGGCATTTCCGCAGAATCGGGCCTGTCCACCTTCCGCGGCGCCGGCGGGCTGTGGGAAGGCCACCGCATCGAGGAGGTCGCCACGCCCGAGGCCTTCGCCAGGAACCCCGGGCTGGTTCACCAGTTCTACAACCTGCGCCGCCGCCAGCTCCTCGACCCGGCGATCCGGCCCAACGCCGCGCATCGGGCACTCGCCCGCCTCGAGTGGCGATGGGGCGGCGAATTCCTGCTGGTCACCCAGAATGTCGACGATCTCCACGAGCGGGCGGGAAGCCGCAGGCTGGTGCACATGCACGGCGAGCTGGCGAAGATCCGCTGCACCTTCTGCGGGGATGTGCGGGCGTGGGCGGAGGAACTTTCGGTCGCCACGAGCTGTCCCGCCTGCGGGCGCAGCGGTGGCCTGCGGCCGCACATCGTCTGGTTCGGCGAGATGCCGATGGAGATGGAGCGGATCGAGGAGGCCCTCGCCGGCTGCGACCTGTTCGTCGCCATCGGGACTTCGGCGCAGGTCTATCCGGCCGCCGGCTTCGTCGAGATGGTGCGGGGACGGGCGCGGACGGTGGAACTCAATCTCGAGCCCTCGGCGGCCAGCCATCTTTTCGACGAGCGGTGGCACGGGCCGGCGACCGAGGTGGTGCCGGCCTTCGTCGCTGGACTTCTGGGGGAGGACGTAGAGCGATGACGAGGATCGATCCGGTGGAGCTGACCCGGGAGCTGGTACGGCTGGACACCGTCAACCCACCCGGCAACGAGGCGCGCTGTCTCGATCTCCTGGGGAGGCTTCTGGAGGAGGCCGGCTTCCGGGTCACCGACGTCCCGCTGGCCCCGGGACGCCCCAATCTGATCGCCCGCCCGCCGGGGACCGAGGACCGGGAGGCGCTCGCTTTCACCGGCCATGTCGACGTCGTGCCGCTGGGGACCGAACCCTGGAGTCACCAGCCCTTCGGCGCCGAAATCGAAGGCGGTCGTCTCTACGGCCGGGGCGCCTCGGACATGAAGAGCGGCACCGCCACCATCGTCGCCGCGGCGATCGAGGCCGCACGGAGGAGCGGCGGGACCGCACCGGTGGAACTGGTGCTCACCTCCTGCGAGGAGATCGGCCTCGAAGGGGCGGCGACGGTCGCCCGAAGCGGCCGGCTGGGCCGCGCCGGAGCGCTGGTGGTCGCCGAGCCCACCGGGCTGCGGGCGGCGATCGGCTATCGCGGTCTCGTCTGGTGCGATCTCCATTTCACCGGCCGGACCGCCCATGCCTCGCAGCCGGAGCAGGGCGACAACGCGCTCCTCAAGGCGGCGCGGGCGGCGGTCGCTCTCGCCGGCTGGGATTTCGACGGAGCCGAACATCCGGCCCTCGGGCGACCCGGCCTCAACATCGCCCGCATCGAAGGCGGGCAGAACTACAATTCGGTCCCCGACCGCGCCAAGCTCGGGATCGACATGCGGCTGCTGCCCGAACAGCGGCTCGAGGAGGTTGAACGCCGGCTCGTCGAGATCAGCGGCTGCACCCGGCTCGAACGGTTGATGGCCACGCCGCCGGTGTGGACGGATCCCTCCGATCCCTGGCTGCGGTCGGTGAAGGCGGTGCTGGAGGAACTCGCCGGCGGGCCGGTGGAGCTCGGGACCGTTCCCTATTCCACCGATGCCTCCTATCTGACGACGGGCTACGGGGGCGTGCCGGTGCTGGTGCTCGGTCCGGGTGAAGCCGAACAGGCGCATCAGACCGACGAATGGTGCGAAGTGGCCAAGATCGAGAAGGCCTTCGAGATCTACCTGCGGCTGATCGAAGCCTGGACGGCCGGCGGGCGGGGCGGCTGATCCGGATCTCGGGAGCGTCCGGTGCGCGCGGCGGGGGTCGAACCCGCGGCCGGCCGATGGATTTCCTGCCGACCCCGGCCTACTCGGCATGCGCGCGACCGGGAAAACTACCGATTCCGGGTCGCGGCGCCAGCGGCTTTCGCGGGAAGGTGTCCCATCGTGCGCTCACTTCCTGCGGAAGGGTTCGCCGTGGGTCCGTTCGTAGGCCCGCTCGAAGGCGGCGATCTTCTCCGCCGGCGCCTCCTTCTGGTGGCGCCGTTTCCACTCCTCGTAGGGCATGCCGTAGACGATCTCGCGGGCTTCCTCGTAGCCCAGGGTGAGGCCGCGCTCTTCGGCCGCCGCCTTGTACCATTTGGCGAGACAGTTGCGGCAGAAGCCGGCGAGGTTCATGAGATCGATGTTCTGCACCTCGGGCCGCTCGCGGAGATGGGCGAGCAGGCGGCGGAAGGCCGCGGCCTCGAGCTCGGTGCGGGTGGCGGGGTCGATATCGGTCATGGGATCGCGTTCCCTCCTACGGCATTCACCTTCGGCTTCCCGTCATTCCGGCACCCCTTCGAGGGTGGCCTCGATCAGCCATCGGGCCACCGTCCGGCGCGCCTCGAGATCCTCGGCGCCCTGCGCTCGCGCCTCGCGGTAGATGCGGAGCTGGTGATCGGCACTGGTGCCGCGGACGACGATCTCCGACGCCCGGCGCAGCTCGGAAAGGCAGCCCAGTTCCCCGGCGACGTCCGACAGCAGAGCGACGAGTTCCTCCACGAGATCGGCGAAGGGCACCATCTTGACCTGCCCGAAATCGGCGAGTTCGCCTTCCACGCCCCAGCGCTGCGCCCGCCATTTGTTCTCCTCGAGGAGGATCGGGCGATACTGGCGCCAGCGCTGGTTGCCCGCCCGCAGTCGGAAGAGCATGGCGAGGATCGCCTGATAGAGGGCGGCGATGGTGATCGCGTCCTCGAATCGGGTGCAGATGTCGCAGATCCGCATCTCGAGGGTCGGCTGCTTGGCCGACGGCCGGGCGTCCCACCAGATCTTGCTGGGATCGTCGCAGACCCCGCATTCGGCCATGAATTCCAGGAGTCGCTGCCATTCCCGGTAGCTCTCGAAGGTCTCCGGCATGCCCGAGCGGGGCAGATCGCCGAAGATGGTGGGGCGGAAGGCCTTGAGGCCGGTGTCCTGCCCCTCCCAGAAGGGGGAGCTCGCCGACAGCGCCAGCAGATGCGGCAGGAAGTACGCGACCTGGTTCAGGAGGTCGATCCGCAGATCGTCGTCCTCGATGCCGGCATGGACGTGCATGCCGCAGACGACGAGGCGCCGCGCCAGGGCCTGGAGATCGCGGGTGAGGATGCGATAGCGTTCCAGATCGACGCTTTTCTGGGTCCGCCAGCTCGCCAGCGGATGGGTGGAGGTGGCGACGATGGCGAGACCGAAATCGGCCGCCAGTTCGGCCACCGTGCGCCGCAGTCGGGCGAGATCGGCCCGGGCCTCGGCGATATCGGCGCAGATCCCGGTGCCCACCTCGATCTGGGCCGCCAGCAGCTCGTGGGTGACCTGGTCGCCGAGTTTTTCCTTGCAGGCCGGCATCAGCCCCGGCGGCTGGTCGATCACCAGCTCCCCGGTGCGCGGATCGACCAGCAGATATTCCTCTTCTATCCCAAGGGTGAGAGACGGCTTGCGTGGCGCCATCCCGGCCTCCCGGCGAAATCCGCGAGATCGTTACCTTCGAATAGCCGGTAAACTGCGGGATTGGCCAGAGGCTCCGCGAGGGCGGCGGCGAGGAGATCGGCGAAGCGCGCGGCCCCGTCCTCCCCGGCCACCTCGTCCTGGCGGAGCTCGAACATGATGTGCGGCAGTCGCGGCCGCTGGGCGTGGAACTCGATCGTGTAGCCGAAGTCCCGCAGCCCCGAATAGGGCTGATTGTCGCCGACCACGAGACCCGGACGGCGGCGGAGGAAGGCGAGGACCGGATCGCTCAGGCGTCGGTCGCCCCGCCACAGCACCCCGACCTGCCAAGGGCGGTCCTCGCCGGCGAAATAGGGGGTGAAGCTGTGCACGGAGACGATCACCGGCAGGATGCCGCGGCGGCGGAAGCCGCCGATCGTCCGGGCGACGGCCCGGTGATAGGGCAGGAAATGGGTGCGGATGCGGCGGACCACCTCGCGCCGCGGCAGATGCCGGTTGCCGGGGATGACGCAGCCGTCGCTCACCTCGGGGATCGAGGTCGGGGTCCAGGGGCGGCGGTTGGGATCGATCACCAGCCGCGAGACATGATCGAGGAGTGCCGGTGCATCCAGCAGCCGGGCGAGCCGGTAGGTCACCGCCGCGGCCCCGATGTCCCAGCCGATGTGGCGGCCGAGCGCCTCCTCGCTGATTCCGAGGAGATCGAGACCCTCCGGCACCTCCTTGCCGGCGTGATCGCAGAGCAGGAGAACCGCCGCCCGACCGGTCGGGTTGTAGAGCTCGACATGAGGCGAAAGGCGATGGCTTTCCGGCATGCTGTCGTCGGTCGCGGGATTCGGGGTCGGGGTCACGATCCGGTCTCGGGCGCCCCCTTGTGGCGGGCGCGCGACCTGTATATGGCCTCGTGGCGCCATGACGCCAGCGGACAAAGCATCGCGAAACACGCGCCTCGGATGGCTGCTGTGGGCGCTGGCGGCGCTGTTCTACGCCTACGGCTTTCTCCAGCGCGTCGCGCCGGCGGTGATCGCCAGCGAGCTGATGCGCGACTTCGCCCTCGGCGGGGCGCTGCTGGGAACGCTGTCGGCCGCCTATTTCTACGCCTATGCGGCGGTGCAGATCCCGGCGGGGCTGTTCATGGACCGGGTGGATCCCGCCCGTCTCCTCGCCGCCGCCGCCCTCTTCGCGGCCGTCGGCGCGGTGATCTTCGGCCTCGCACCGGTCTATGCGGTGGCGGTGCTCGGACGCGCCATGATCGGCGCCGGTGTGGGCGTCGCCTACATCGGCTCCCTCAAGATCGCCGCCCATTACCTGCCGCCCCGGCGCTTCGGCCTGGTGGCCGGGTTCACCCTCACGGCCGGCACCCTCGGCGCGGTTCTCGGCCAGGCCCCGCTGGCCCTGCTGGTGGCGGCCGCGGGCTGGCGCGGGACGCTGTTGATCACCGCTGCGGCGGCACTCGTCATCGCCCTGCTGATCGGCCTCGCGCGCCCGCGCCGGGCTGTCGGCGGCAGCACTCGGACACCCGCGGCGACGGTGCTGCTCGTCATTCTCCGGCGCCGGGAAACCTGGCTGCTGGTCGGTATCACGGGAGCGCTCGGACCGCCGATCCTCGCCTTCGCCGGCCTCTGGGGGGTGCCCTTCCTGGAGCAGGTCTACGGCTTCCCGGCGGCCTCGGCCGGCCTCTTCACCTCCCTTCTCCTGCTCGCCTGGGCCGCCGGTGGCCCGCTGAGCGGCGCCCTTTCGGATACCATCGGCAGACGACCGGTTCTCCTCGGCGGGGCCGTGCTGCAACTCGCGGGATGGACCGTCATCGCCATGCTTCCCCCGCCCCTGCTGCTCGCCGCAGCGCTGATCGTTCTCGGCCTCGGTGGCGGGACCATGGTCGTGGCGTTCGCCCTCGCCCGCGACCGCTTCGGGGGGACCGCGGCGGCGACCGCCCTCGGCATCGTCAACAGCGCGGTGCTGCTGGTCGGTGCCGGGATCCAGACCCTGCTCGGCCTGCTGCTGGATCTGGGATGGCAGGGCGAACTGAAGGCGGGGGCGCGCATCTACCCGGAGCCCGCCTGGCGTTTCGTCTGGTGGGTGACCCTGGCGGCGCCGCTGCTGGGCGTGTTGTTGGCGTGGCTGTTGCCGCGCCACGGCGATGCCGGGCCGCGTCGTGCCGGGGGATGATCCGCGGGCGCCCGGCGGGGCTTAGTGAAATGTTAGGGGATTCCTGATAAACGACCGATGGCGGGCGATCGACGGGTCGTCGGCAGCGCGGGACGTTGCGACCGGAGGGGCGGATGCGGTACCGGAAGGGAGCTTCGCACATCGGCCGTTGCGGCCGGCTGGTTCTGGTTTTCCTGGGATTCCTCCTCGCCCAGACGGCCGCCGGGACGGCGGCGGCGCACACCGGCGGGGCGGTGATCGACCGGATCGACAAGATCCTGATCGTCAAGCAGGAACGCCGGCTCTATCTGCTGCGCGGCGAGGAGGTGGTGGGCAGCTTCCGCATCGCCCTCGGCTGGCAGCCGCGCGGTCCCAAACGCTACGAAGGGGACGGGCGGACCCCCGAGGGGCGCTATTTCGTCGACGAGTTCCTGCCGGACAGCGCCTTCTACCGCGCCATCAAGATCTCCTATCCCGGCCCCGAGGACATCGCGTGGGCCCGGGCGATGGGGGTCGATCCGGGTGGCCGCATCATGATCCACGGTCTCGATCCGGCGCTGGCCGGCTGGGAAGAGGATCATTGGCTGTTCAACTGGACCAACGGTTGCGTGGCCGTCACCAATCGCGAGATGGACATTCTCTGGCGCACCGTCCGGTTGGGGACGCCGGTGGAAATTCGTCCCTAGGTCTCGTTTGCACCCTTTCGGGCGAGCGTCTATGTGTAAAGCGGCCGACGGAAGGGACTGCCCGGCTTCCCGCAGTGGACGCGGAAACCGTCGGTATCTCGGGCACTGGCCATCAGAACGACGGAGGAGATCATGAAGCGTTCCAAACTCTACAGCCTGGCCCTGGCGGGCGGCGCGCTGCTCGCTCTCGGCGGCTGTGTCTCCCAGACCGACGTCGAGGCGTTGCGGGCCGAGATCGCCGGCGTGCGGGCCACTGCCGAGGCCGCCGACGACAAGGCCACCCGGGCCTTGGCCACCGCCGAACAGGCGGCCGCGGACGCCGCCGCGGCGAAACAGGAAGCGGCCATGGCCAGCGAGAAGGCGGATCGCATCTTCCGCGCGGGACTGCGCAAGTAATCCATCGGAACCCGGCGAGACGGATCATGCAGCGACAGGACGGAAATCGGAACCCGACGCCCCCCGCTCCGCGGGAGGAAGGCCCGGCCGCCTTCCGTTCGGATCGCCGCGGTCTTCTCGCCGGGTTGGCCGCGCTCGGGGCGACCGCGGTGCTGCCCCGGATCCTCCGTGCCGAGGCGGCGGCCGCCGACGGCGATCTGATCGGGCGCATGCGGGCGCTGGTGACCGATGCCGAGACGGTGCTGCTGGACGTGGCCCGCGGCCACGATCTCGGGATCATCGAACTCTCCGCCGCCAATCCCGGGGTCGATCCCTGGGTACCGGGGGAGGAGCGGCTGATCGTCCTGCCGACGCAGCACATCTTCCCCGATGCGCGGCGACGCGGCATCGTCGTCAATCTGGCGGAGCTGCGGCTCTATTATTTTCCCCGTGAGGGGCCGCCCGAAACCCACGCCGTCGGCATCGGTCGGGAAGGTGTGGAGACACCGCGCGGCACCACCGAGATCGTCCGCAAGCGGAAGAACCCGACCTGGTACCCCACGGCGGCCACCCGGCGCGAGAACCCGGGGCTGCCCGAGGTCGTGCCGCCGGGTCCGGACAACCCGCTCGGCACCCGCGCTCTCTATCTCGGCTGGCCCACCTATCTCATTCACGGGACGAGCAAGCCTTACGGGGTCGGCCGGCGGGTGAGCCGCGGCTGCATCCGTCTCTACCCCGAGCAGATCGAGGCCCTCTACGACAAGGTCCCCATCGGAACCCCGGTCACCGTCCTCGACCAGACCATCAAGGCGGGCTGGCACGAGGGCGAGCTCTATCTCGAGGCCCATCCCGACGTCGATCAGCTCGAGGAGCTGGAAGCGACCTATCGCCTGACCGTGAAGCCGCCGCCACCGGTGCACGACTACATCCGCGAGAAGGCCGGCGAGGCCGCGGACCGTGTCGACTGGGATTTCGTCGATGCCGAGCTCGTCGCGAGACGCGGTTATCCGGTGCGCATCACCCGGCCGGCCGGCGCCCGTCGCCTCGCCCTGCGCGAGCCCGATCCGCCCGTGGTGGTGACGAGGCGGGGACGATCGAGCTTCGATCTCTACTGAAAGGAACGGACGGCGCGGCCGGGTGCCCTCGATCTCCGGTACGGACAGCGGGACGGTCGCGCACGGGGAGGATCCAGCCAGGGGGAGGAAGGCGCCGGTGAGCGGCCTCGTTCGTTACGAATGTCGGGAGCATGTGGTCTCCATCGTTCTCGACCGGCCGGAGACCCGCAACGCCATCTCCGAGCCCGAGATGGTAGAGGCGCTGGTGGGCGCGTTGGAGCGGGCGGGCGCGGATCCCGAAGCTCGCGTCGTCGTCCTCACCGGCAACGGTCCCGCCTTCTGTTCGGGCGGCAACATCAAGAAGCTCCGCGAGGACATCACCGACGGCGACATGTCGCCGGCGGAGATCGAGGCGTTCTACCGCACCGGCATCCAGCGCATCCCCCTGGCCTTCGAGAGGCTGGATCTGCCGGTCATCGCGGCGGTCAACGGACCGGCGATCGGGGCCGGCTGCGATCTCGCCTGCATGTGCGACATCCGCATCGCCGCCGAAAGCGCCCGCTTCGCCGAGAGTTTCGTCCGCCTCGGCCTCGTTCCCGGCGACGGCGGTGCCTGGTTCCTGCCCAGGGTGGTGGGCATGTCCAGGGCCTGCGAGATGACCTTCACCGGCGAGGCGGTGGACGCGGCCGAGGCACTGGCGATCGGCCTCGTCTCCCGAGTGGTGCCGGATACCCGGCTGATGGCGGAAGCGTTCGATCTCGCCCGCCGGATCGCCGCCAACCCGCCGCAGGCGGTGCGCCTCGCCAAGCGGCTGCTGCGCGAGGGACAGCGGTTGCCGCTGTCGTCGCTGCTGGAGATCTCGGCGGCCTATCAGGCCATCGTTCAGCGCACCGAGGATCACCGGGAGGCGATGGCCGCCCTGTTCGAGAAGCGCCGGCCACGGTTCACCGGCCGCTGAGGCGAAAGGCGATGGCGGGACCGCTCGCGGGCTGGCGGGTCGTCGATCTGACGAGCGTGCTGTTCGGTCCCTACGCCACCCGCATTCTCGCCGACTACGGCGCCGAGGTGATCAAGATCGAGCCGCCCGGCGGGGACATCACCCGCTGGCTGGAACCCTTCCGCGCCCCGGGCATGGGGGCGATGTTCGTCACCGCCAATCGCGGCAAGCGGAGCCTCGTCCTCGATCTCAAGGTGGAGAGGGCGCGCGCCATCCTCCGCGATCTCGTGCGCGGTGCCGACATTCTGATCCATTCGATCCGTCCGGAAGCGGCGGCCCGTCTCGGGGTCACCTGGGAGGCGATGCGCGCACTGCGGCCCGGTCTCCTCTATGTCGAGCTCACCGGTTACGGGCAGGACGGTCCCTGGGCGGGATTTCCCGCCTACGACGACACGGTGCAGGTGGCGAGCGGCATCGTCGCCCTCGAGGCGGAAGTCTCGGAGGCGCCCCACTACGTGCCCACCACCCTCGCCGACAAGGTGGGCGGCCTCTATGTGGTGCACGCCGTGCTCGCCGCCTGTCTCGCCCACGGTCGCGACGGCGAGGGACGCCACATCCGGGTCCCGATGCTCGAATGTCTGGTGGATTTCCTGATGGTCGAACATCTGGCGGGCCGGGCCTTCGAACCACCCGAGGGCGAGGCCGGCTATACGCGCATCCTGGCCGGCGGCCGCCGTCCCTATCGGGCGCGCGACGGTTGGGTCGCGCTCCTTCCCTACTCGACCGCCCAATGGCA
>Ga0256839_1002221_pt1 | contig 22094 bp, 17 predicted proteins | sample 354166metaG_FD_185968 | JGI IMG/M metagenome (GOLD analysis project Ga0256839, IMG submission 185968) | Hydrothermal vent microbial communities from Mid Atlantic Ridge, Atlantic Ocean - 354-166 | ecosystem: Environmental > Aquatic > Marine > Hydrothermal vents | place: Atlantic Ocean: Mid... | reverse complement strand
AAACGCCAACGGTTGGGTCGACAGATGGAATGGAAGAGTTGATGCCAAGGCCGCGAATTTGGAAATTGGCAATGCCTTTGGCTGTACCGATCTGGTCCAGCGACACATTCGGCATGGAATAGGCAAGGCTTTCCAGATTGCGCACTTTCAGCGCTTCGAGCTGGGCATCCCCATAGGCGCTGACGGAAAGGGGAACATCCTGTACATTTTCAGCATTCTTTTTCTTGGTGGATACAATGACGATCTCGTCGGTCAAGGCATCAACAGAGCTTTGAGCATGGGCCAGCGCCGGAAGGGCGGTCAGGCTAATCGCTGCGGTGGTGAGAAGGATTTTACGCAAAGAGTGTGACATGGTTTTCTCTCTTATATAATCTATAGTTTTAATTGTAAGGGCGCGGCTTATACTGTGCCTGCCCCTTGTGGCTTTCCTCATATATGCGCGTATTTGCGCGCTTACCATTGGCCCCGCTTTCACTCTGGAAAGCCTGACATTGTTCTGGCAGGCGTGAAGGACGCAATTCGTGATCCCATAAGTTATTAGTTTGGTTAATGCCAGATTAAGCATAAATACAAGGTTTCTGTTTGTTGCGAAAGTGTAATCGACAGGCCGGACTGTTGTCGCTGAAACACAGCCCGGCCTTACACTTTAGGTGGTTGTGCGGGAGGGAAATTCGCCTTGCAGGGGAGGTTTGTGATTTTATTCGGCCTCTGCCATTTTTGCGATTTTGACAAGAATATTGCCTTGCCCCAACCGCAAGGGGGTTCGGAGGCGTGCGGGGGGAATGGCCTATTACACTGAAAACAGTGTGTTTTTCGGTCGGGATTGTTATGGCGTGGCCACTGGTTGCGCGCCCCATGTTGGTGGTGGCGGGGGCACGGGATTGCTTAAATCAAACTCGACCCGGAAAAAGCGATTGGGACGGCGTAATTCATAGGCGAAGAAATCATCCGGATGAACTTCCATGGCCCAGATATTGGCCACCGAAACATCAAGCCCTTCTCGCAAAAACAGCTCTTTGGAATAATCATCGGCGGGAAATTCCTGCCGGAAACTGGTGCCGCTATTGGCGGTTTTGCCGCCGTAAAGGGTAATGGCGTCTTCGCTGCCATCTTCATGGCGATGATCATGGCGCAGGCGCAGGCCGGTTTCGGTTTTGCTCAGCAAGAAGGTGCGCGAGCGATTATCCGCTACATGAAACGGCATGCGGATCTCGTCATTGCTGCAATCGCGCACATGGAGGATGAGATCGGCTTCGGCAAAATCCTTGTCGCTGGCATCGGTGCTGACCACCCGGCCCCCATAGGCATGGCCGCATAATTCCATAATATTACCGAAAAAGGCATCACGCTCGGCCAAATCGCTTTCGATTGGGTCGGGGCCAATGACCGGATCAATGGGCTTTGGGGGTTCGGGGGGATTGCAGGCGCTGACCAGCAGGGCGATAGCGGCGAAAGAGGCGGTGATGGCGAGATTATGCATGGAGCGTAGTCTAGGACTTAATTTCAGATTTGCCCAGTCGAAATCAGTTTTGCGAAGATTGTTTCTCGCTTCCCCCATCGCATGTTACTTGTGGCTGCATGGGAAACCCCCACTCAAATAATTCAACGCTGTCTTCTATCTTTTTGCGGGGTTGTTTGGCGAATAGGCGGAGGGAAAAGTCTTCCTCCACTTTGATCATCAATGTCGCAGGTAAATCAAATTCAATATTATATTCTTCGGCAACTTCAATAAGGGTCTTTTTTTGCCATGCTGGATCGTCGTAGGCATAGCTGCAATTTTTGGCAGTCAATGTGAAAGTATATGGACCGCGTATGTTCGCGATTGCGTGAGGCGAAGATTTCTGGCCATCCTCAAGAACAAATTTTTTGCTTCTTATTGCAGGGTATTCATCTGTGGCCGGAAATCCCCGCATCGTGATGATGATGTTTGTTCCGGTATTGTTGTAGATGACGAAAATTACACCCCGCGAGCAGCTTGCCAATAATAAGATAGCTATCAGCAAGACCGCTCTTCCGAAGAGGGTATAGCGGTATCTGAATTTCATTTTTTAACCCTACCCTATATTGCCGAAGGCGCCATTCTCAAATTAGCCAAAAGGTGTTGGTGGATCATCATAGGGACCGCCTTCCAATGGATTGCTGGGCCCAAGGGGGTTGTTGCCACCTAAAAAGGTTATCAGCGCCCCTAAACCATAGGCCGGTAGGAAGAAGGGGCCAAGCAAGCTGCTTTGAATTGTGTGCTGAAGCTCGTGCTCAGCCAAGGTGGAGCTATTTGGGTCCCTGGGGTTGACGGGGTCGCTGCTACTTCCGCAATAAATTTGCGCTTGGCCGAGAGTCAAGGCGGTGCCGTTGCGGACAAATGGATTATTCTCAAACATGATGCCGCCATTGCCAAATCTTATAGTGGCCTCACCATCGCCAAATAAATGGCTATAGGCGAATCCGGCAAGCCCGATGATTGCGCCATAGCGGTATTGCCGGAGCCCCATAGAGAGCCAAGCGCATCATCCATAAGCGCGGCTGTTTCATTGAGTATTGTGTCATTTACGCCAAATTCTGCCAGCGCGGCGGCCATATCAAAGTCGATCATGGCTTGCGCGTTATAATCGAAATTACCGACCTCAAAATCGATACCATCCATCCCGTTATCCTCCCGATACTTTCAAACGCCTTAAGCGTACCCCCCTCAAGTGCATGTCAATCAGCACTTGCAAAGATTGAAGAGAATTAAGTATCTGTGGAAACTATTTTGATTATGGGGTGTGAAGCCATGTAATCAGCTATGCTTATTCGGCCAGAGTCTTGTTGGCGGGGGCTTTGCCTTCTATGAGCTGGATGATTTTATCCTGATTATTCATGATCAGATCATAGCCCTCGCGGGTCATTTCCTCGTGCTTGTCAAAGGACATGGGGGTCAGGCCTTTGACATCGGGCAGCAGGCGCAGATCGGGTTTTTGATATTGTGCCCGCGCCTCGCCCATTTGCGCCTGCACAATATCCATTGTGGCCAGCGCCGTTTCAAAAAAATGCGGTTTGGCGTGGAGGCGTTGCAGGGCCATATTGCGCTGGCGGTCTATAAAGCGCTGGGTATCGGCAATGAGCTTGGCCACCGGTGCGGGGATATTGTCCGGCAGTTTTGCGGGGGCTTCGTCATCAATGGCGACGACCTCATGGGAGGGGGAGGGTTTGAAGCGCTCAATGGTGCGGGAGATCGGATTGACATCAATGGCCAGCACATGGGTGGCTCCCAATTCGCGGGCGAGATTGACCGGCACCGGATTGGTCAGTGCCCCGTCAACCAGCCAATGGGCGCCATCTTTATCAGACCAGGGGGCGGCGTGGATGAGCATGGGGATGGCGCTTGACGCGCGGGCAGCGTCCAGGGTCGAGCCTTCGGTCAGCCAGACCTCCTGACCGGTGCCCAGATCTGTCGCCACAGCGCCAAAAGGAATGGGAAGATCTTCAATCGGGCGGTCATTATCGCGAAAAGCCTTGAAGGCATTTTCGGGATTGATGAGACCGCCCCGGGCCATTTGGAAAGAAAAAGCCCCCAAAGCGCTGACCGGACTTAGAGAGCGGGCCCATTGTTTGAACTCGTCCAAAATGCCCAATAAAGAAGCCCCGCCGACCAGAGCACCGGCCGAGCAGCCGGCCATGACATCAGGCTTGATGCCGAGATCATCCAGTGCCTGCAAAACCCCAACATGAATCCAGCCGCGTGCGGCGCCAGACCCCAGAGCAAGGCCGAATTTAACCGCGCCGCCAGTTTTTTTGCTGGCCCCCGCGGACGGTTTTTGTAAAGGGTTTGCTTTATTGGCGGCCATATCTGGTCCTTCGGGTTGTGGCGTATTGCGCCGCAAAAAGAAATGTTGGCGGGGTATTTCGCGCTGGTAAAATCCGGCGAACACCGCCAACCTGCCGGGTCAAACTAACACATGGCGATGATCCGTTGAAAGCCAAGAGCATGAGTGCAAAAAAACAGCCCCGCAGATTCTTCGGTAAACAGGAAGAAGATGCCTATTCCGTCGCGCCCGAAACCTTTGGCGAAAGCTTTGAAACGGGCGCTGAAGAGAGCTTTGATGCGGCCTTTGAGGATGTTTTGGAGGAGGTGTCCGAGGAGGATTTTCTGTCGCCGGAAGAGATTGACCCGGATGCGGTCTATGATGAGCAGGCTTTTGACAAATTTTTTGAAGATGAGGCAGACAAGGAAAAGCAGGCGGAAAAGCCAAAACAGGCACTGGACGAAGACGATGTCCTTTCGCCCGAAGAGCTTGATCGAATTGCCAGCAAAGCAAAACGCGAAAAACATGATCCTGACAAGCGGACCAGTGGCCGGGGGCGCTTGGGAACCGGCGAGGATATATCGGAAATGCGCATTGGCGGGCTTGGTCCCTTTGGTCGTGCGCTTGAGGTGATGACCCCGTGGATTATCTGGGGGATTGTGCTGGCCGTTATTATCAGCCTGCTTTATGCGGTGTTTGCCGGCGGCGCGAATTGGATCAGCCTGCTGACGCTTTCCGGGGGAATTTTAATCTTCTTCTCTTTGTTGCTCATTGGCGGCATGACCAATGCGTTCTCGCCACTTTTGCTGACCGGGGTTTTGTTTCGCCGGGCCCGCGGTGTTTCACGGGCCGATGCGGTGCAATTGGCGGGCAAGGATATTCTCCATCCGTTGGGCATTGCTGAAGATGTGCTGGATGTCGATGTGGATGCGCGGCTGGTGACAACGGCCGATGGCGCGGTCGTCTATGGTAATGAAACCTATATGAATATCGCCAAAGAGGCCGGTATTTTAGGGGCGTCCGGCCTGCCGCCGCGGATTGATCGGCTGTTTGCACAAGCGGGCCCTGAAAGCCGAAAAATATTCCGCCTGTGCCGCGCTGCCAAAAGTGGATTGGCAACAGAAGAAGTTATCACCCAGCTTATGGGCACCGGCAAAAATAGTCGCTTGCGCCGCTTTGAAATCACCATTCGGCCAATGGCCAAGACTATTCGCACGACCACCAAGAATGGCCGGGTTAGCGAGACCGCGCAATATATTGCCTGGCGCTTGCGGGAAATGGCGGTGGAAGAAGTTTCGGATAGTCTGGCGCTGGCCTATCAGGATTATCCGCGCCCGGTCATGGGGCTTGAGCGCTCTGGTCGGATTGCCTGGATGAATAATGCCATGGCCGATTTTCTCGGCGTTGCGACCACCACACAGGTTGACCTTGCCGATATCGTGCTGGGGGAATCGCAAGAGCTGGTTGAGGAATTATGGAATGAAGATGATACAGCGCCCTTGATGGCGCGCTTGCGCCGCTCTGGCGGTGGCGCCTGTGAGGCCAGGTTGACGCCCTTCCAGCGCGGCGGTGTTGGCGAGGGATTTGTCTGTATTGAATTGCAACCGGATGCGACAGACAATGTCGAGCAGGCCGGATTGTCCGGGGATTTAACCGAAGCGCCTTTCGGGGTTGCTGTCATTGAAGGTGATATCGGCTCCGATGCGAAAGTCGTCGAGAGCAATCGCATGTTTGCGGAAACATTTGCGATTGAAGGCAAGGCGCCTTTGTTTGGCGATTGTTTTTCCGCTGACACGGTGCGCGAAGTTGCCAATGCGATTAAAAATCGCGGGGCGGCTGCAGCTTTGGCAAGGCCGGTTGAAGTGGAAGTGGGGGAGGGGGCCAATGCCCGCTTTATTGCCCTTTATGCAAGGCCGGTAAAACGCCGCCGCGGGTCTTATGGCAAAAGGCGTACCATTCTTTATGCGGTCGATGTTACTTTCCAAAAGCGCATGGAAGAGGATTATTCGCAAGACCAGAAACTCAAAACCATTGGCCATTTGGCGGGCTCTATCGCTCATGACTTTAATAATGTTTTGCTGGTGATTATGGGATCGGTGGAATTGCTGATGCGGCGCCACACAGTGGGCGACCCGTCCTATCCCGATCTTGTGCAAATTGAACAAAATGCCCAGCGGGCGCGCAATTTGACGCGCAACCTTCTGGCCTTTTCGCGCAAGCAAACCCTGCAATCGGAAGTCGTGGCGATTACGGAAATGTTGCGGGAATTTTCGCCTTTCCTCAACCGATCCATTACCGAGCGCATTCAGCTTGAGGTTATCAATGGTCGCGGGCTTGCCAAGGTCAAGGCCGATAAGGGACAATTGGAAATGGCGATTATGAATCTTGCGGTCAATGCACGCGATGCCATGCCGCAAGGGGGTAATCTGGTCATTGAAACCAAGAATGTTCCAGCGGCAGAAATTTCTTCCTATGGCTATGCGGTATTGGACGATGTGGACCATGTTCTGATTGAAGTGTCCGATAATGGCTCCGGTGTGCCGCCTGAAATTGCCGACAAGATTTTTGAACCCTTTTTTACCACCAAGGGAGAAGGCAAGGGCACCGGGCTTGGTCTGTCCACCGTTTATGGTGTGATTGGGCAGATGGGCGGGCGCATTTTCTTGCATAACCGCCCCGGTGAAGGGGCGAGTTTCCGGATTTTCCTGCCGGCCTATCATGAGGATGAAAATGAGCAAGGGGCCGAGGCGCAAGATATGCGCGCATCGGGCCCGTCAGAAAGCGGTGATCTGACCGGGCGCGGCCGCATTCTGGTTGTTGAGGATGAAGACGGGCCACGGCGGATTGTTGTGCGGGCATTGCAAATGTGCGGTTATGAAATTGTTGAAGCCTGTGATGGTGATGAGGCGCTGGAAATTCTTGAAGAAAGCAAACAGCCATTTGATCTCGTTTTGTCCGACATCATGATGCCGGAAATGGATGGACCAACGCTTATTCAAACGGCTGGAGAGCAGCTTGGCGATGCCAAGGTGATTTTCATGTCCGGCTATGCGGAAGGCTCCATGCGTGACAAGCTCGACCAGATTAAAGATGCGGGCTATCTGCAAAAGCCGTTTTCCATCAAAGCCGTGGCGGCAAAAGTCAAAGAGGCTCTGGCCAGCTAGCTCCATATTGGGAGCTGTTTTGCGCCCTTGACCTTGCGTCTGGTTGGGCCGACATTGGGGCCTCATGACGAGGGTTCAGGGAGGTTCCATTGATTAAAAAGCTTGCTTTTGGTGTCGGGGCGCTGGTGGCGCTTACTGTTTTTGCCTTTGCGCTATGGTATTTTCGTCCCTGGTCGGATCTGTCACCATCGGATGTTTCGCGATTGAAAAATCTTGATGAGCGGATCGAGGTCTATCGTGAAATGGATGCGATTTTGCCGTCGCGCAAAATCGAGGGGGTTTCAAACCCGCTTCCTTTACCGCGCAATATCCAGCCCCTGAATGTCACTTATGAATTTGATGGCAAGGTAAAAAGTCTGGATGAATTTATCAAAGAGCGCACCATAACCGGCCTTGTGGTTTTGAAAGATGGCGTGCTGGTGCATGAATCCTATTATCTTGGAGAACAGCCGGAAAGCCGTCACACATCCTGGTCGGTTGCCAAAAGCTATATTGCAACATTGGTGGCCATGGCGCTTGAGGAAGGGTTGATTGCTTCCATTGACGACAAGGCGGAAAAATATGTACCGGCATTTGCCGGCACGGATTTTGGCGACACCTCCATTCGGCATTTGTTGATGATGTCGTCGGGCATTGATTTCAATGAAGATTATGAAGCGGAAGGTTCGGATATTCGCAATCTTTTCTTCGGGGTTTTTGTTTTCAATGCCGATGTGGACAAGATGGTGCGCAAATATAAGCGCAATCGTCCGGCGGGTCAGGATTTTGATTATATCAGCCCCAATACCCATGTTTTGTCGGCGGTGGTGCGTGCGGTTTATGGCAAGCCTATCGCCGCACTGATCGACGAAAAATTATACAAACCTTTGGGCATGCCCGCCGCCTATTGGAATCAGGATCGCAAGGGCGACAAAGGCAAGGCCATAGGCTATTGCTGTCTGTCGACCCGTGCCGTTGATTATGCGCGTTTTGGCCAGCTTTATTTGCAAGATGGTGTCTGGCAGGGGAAGCGAATCTTGCCCGAAGGCTGGGTTGATACGATTGCAACCCCGCGGGCCGATTTTCAAGAACCGGTGCCGGGGGAGCATTTCGGATATTCCTATCAGTTCTGGATTCCACCGGACTATGATGACGAGTTTTTTGCGGCCGGTTATAATGGTCAGATCATCTGGGTTGATCGCAAGCGCGGTGTGGTGATTGTGCGGACCTCGGCGGATCGTTATTATATTGAACATGCCGATGAAAATATCGCGGTGATGCGGGCAATCGCCAAAGCGGTGTCCGGTGCGGAAGAAGACGCTGCGCCCGAATAGACTATAACGGCTTTAACCGCGTGACATGGCCCATTTTGCGGCCCGGGCGCTGATGGCGTTTGCCGTAAAGGGTGAGCAGAGCCCCCGGCTCGGCGGCAAGTGCTGGCCAGTTTGCGGCATCCTCGCCGATCAGGTTTTCCATTTCGCAATTGGAATGGCGGGCGGTGTCCCCAAGGGGCCATGCGGCAATGGCGCGGATATGGTTTTCAAATTGCGAAATGCCGCAGGCCTCCACAGTCCAGTGGCCGGAATTGTGAACCCGCGGGGCAAATTCATTGACCATGAGCGCGCCGTCTTTACTGACAAAAAATTCAATGCCGAGAACGCCCACATAGTCGAGGGCATCAGCGATTTTTATGGCGATGCTGCGCGCTTCGGCAATGATTTCGGGGCTGGCACCGCTGGGCACAATGGAGCGTCGCAAAATGCCGCCCGCATGAAGATTGCGTGCCGGGTGGTAGGTTTTGCTATTGCCATCCTTGCCGCGGACGGTGATGACGGAAATTTCAAAGGCAAAATCAATAAAGCCTTCCAAAATGGAGGACATGCCCTGCATGGCCTTCCAACCCTTGGCAAGGCCATTTTTATTTTTGATAAGCGCCTGGCCTTTGCCATCATAGCCAAGCCGTCTGGTTTTGAGCAGGGCAGGCAAGCCAAGCGCTTCTATGGCATTTTGTAAATCAGATTCATTGTTGACAGGCTGATAGGGGGCTGTGGAGACGCCGATATCCTGCAGAAAGTTTTTTTCGTGCAAGCGGTCTTGTGAGATTGCCAAAGCCTTGGGCGGGGGAGCGAGGGCACTGCCTGCAGCCTGCAGGAAGGCGACCGCATGGGCCGGGACATTTTCAAACTCATAGGTGATGACATCGCATTGCGCGCTCAGGGCGGCCAAAGCGGTTTCGTCATCATAATCGGCGCAGATCATGGCCCGGGCGATTTTTCCGGCCGGGCAGTTTTCGTCCGGGTCGAGAATGATGCAGGAAAAGCCCAGCCTGCTTGCGGCCATGGCCAACATCCGTCCAAGCTGGCCGCCGCCTAAAATGCCAATGGTTGCACCGGGAGATAAGGTCTTCATGAAAAAAGGAGCTCTTTTCTAGGCGGTTGGATCTTCATCAACGGCGTCAGACTGGCGGGTTCGCCATTGCTCAAGCCGTGTGGCGAGGGCATCATCGTGAAGGGCCAAAATCGCGGCTGCCAGAAGGGCGGCATTGATGGCACCGGCGCGGCCAATCGCCAGCGTGCCGACAGGAATACCGGCCGGCATTTGCGCAATGGAAAGCAGCGAATCAATACCATTCAGGCTTTTCGACTGTATGGGCACCCCAAGCACCGGCAGCGGTGTCATGCTGGCGGCCATGCCCGGCAGATGGGCGGCGCCGCCGGCGCCGGCAATAATACATTTCAGGCCACGGGATTTGGCACAACTGGCATAATCATAAAGGCGCTTCGGGGTGCGATGGGCCGAGACAACCTTTATTTCGTGGGAAATCTTAAGCTCTGTTAAGCAATTTGCCGCATGGGTCATGGTTTCCCAGTCAGATTTACTGCCCATAATCAGCCCGACCAGTGCCGGTGCTGGGGTGAGTGGGGGGTTGCCTGCCATTATCCATGCCTCCAAAGCGCGACTGTATAACAGGTTTTCCGCCAGTCTCAATCAGGAGGTTTCCAGAAAATTACCAAAACGCACGAAAAAGCCGATTAAATGTGAGCGGCCATTTTAGCAGTTTTTCAGGACTTTCCCCTTAGCTTTGTCTTTATTGAGGGCGTATCGGGCAGATTGGGTGGAAAACCTGAAAAATAGCACCGGGGGGTGGTGGACATGGAAGAGTTGAAAAATAATATCAAAAAACTGGCCCGATCACAGGCTGACGCAGAAGCGGTTATTGCCGCCAATCGCGATAATCAGTCACCGGAAGTACAGGCCAAAATTATCGAATTGGAATGCGAGGTAAAAAAACTTCGCGAGGAATTGGCGCTGGCCCGGCGGCGGGTTGAGGAATTGACCGAGCTTGCCGATCAGGACCCCTTGATTGAAATTATGAACCGCCGCGCCTTTGTGCGCGAGCTAAGCCGGGTGATGGCGGCGGTGGAGCGCTATGATTTTTCTGCCAGTCTGATTTATGTGGATTTGAACGGGTTGAAAAAAATCAATGACGAAAAGGGCCATGCGGCCGGGGATGCGGTGCTGAAATATTTGGGGGAAACTTTTGCTACCCATGTGCGCCAAACCGATGCGGTGGCGCGCCTTGGCGGTGATGAATTTGGCATTGTCCTGACCCATGCCTCGACCCGTGAAGCCCAGCGCAAAATGCAGCGCATGGCGGCTATCATTACCGCCAAGCCCTTAAAATTTAACGGGATGGATATTCGCGTTTCAGTGTCATGGGGGGTGTTCCCTATTCTGAAAGGTCAGGATGTGGAAGAAGCCCTGCGTGCTGCCGATGCAGCCATGTATTCCCAGAAAAAAGCCCGCTATAGTGTGGTGACTTAAAAAGTTTTGTGTTGCGCACTTAGCAAAAGCCCCGATCAGTTGCCGGGGCTTTTTATTGTTGTGGCGATGGTAATCCTTAATCTTAAGGGCTTCTTCATGGGGCTTTATCGAGTCTTAATGAGGTAGAAGGTTTTAAGTATTTGGTTACAAAAAATATCCGGATACAGAACAATAAGCATCATCACTTTACCCGTATTTAACGCCCTGTGTCCCATAGTAAGAAAACAAAAATCAAAAACGGGGTCCTGTAAAGGGGTTTAAGTGCAGATCATGGGTAGTAAATTTCAATCAACATGCCGCGCCTGTGGCGGACAGGCTTTGACACCACTTTTCAGTCTTGGCGGTGATGACGCTTTTGTATTATGCGATCCCTCACAAGACAGTCAGGCTTGCGGACTGGTGCAGCGGGCGGAAGCGGCTGAGATAGAGCCGCGCATGCCGGTGCCGGCAACCCAGACCGACAAGCATCGCCAACGCTCGCTGGTGGCGGAAGTTATGGAAATGTTGTCGACCCGTGATGGACGGGCGCTGGACATTGGTTGCGGCGATGGTTCATTGCAGGGGCAGTTTCCGCGCTGGATTGAAACTTTTGGCACCAATGAAGGTGTCAATCTGGCGGTTAATGCCGATGCCATGACCGGCCATTTTCCGGGAAAATCCCTTTTGCGGCGGTTGAAAGTGAAGGCCGGCGAGGGTGGCTTTGATGTCATTACCTGCGTTGATGAATTTGCGGCGACCAATAATGCCAGAGAATTTATTGCCGCCTGTGCGGACCTGCTGGCCTATGACGGGGTTTTCGTTCTGGAAACGCCTTATCTGTCGCTGGCCTTGATGCGCAATGATGTCGGGCAGTTCAATCAACGGGCGCAAGGGATCTATACCTTGTCTGTGCTTGAAAAAATCGCCAGTGGGGCGGGATTGAAAATTGTGCGTGGCGCCATGAGCGAAACGGCCGGTGGGTCGCTGCGTCTGTTTATGTGTCATCAGGATTATGAGGGTTTTGATTTTGTGCCATGGCTCGACCAGCTGGCCCGGCTTTGGGATGAAGAGGCAAGCCTTAATCTGGTCTCGCGCCAACCCTATCAGGCGATGTTGCAGCGCATTAGTATCAATCATCAATATTGCGATGCGCTGGTGCGGGAAATGCAGCGCTATGGGGAAGATGCGGCGGTTTTGGGGGCGGATGAGCGGATGATAAAAACCATTCAGGCATATGAAATTCCCGCTGATATTATCACCGCCATTGTGGATAATCATTATGTGGGCGACGATCTTGGGGCGGTGGTTATTTCCGAAGCTGAATCCCGTGAGGCACCGCCGGATATTTATTTCGCACCATCATGGCGGCGGCGTGAAATTTTGGAGACATGGCGGGAGAGCATTTTTTCCGGTGCGCGCATTGTGTTTCTATCGCCGGATTATGAAGTTGTATCGCGGGAAAACTATGCAACAGCGCTTGGTAAATGTCTTGCGGTAACCGATGCACCGGGCAGTGTGGAGACCTTGCGCTCTGTGTTGCGCGCTGTGCATCGTCCGCATCTGGTTGCGGTTAACACCAATATCAAACGCAATAAAGCTGGTTAGAGCCTATTTTCGTTTTGATACCAATCAAAACCGAAAAGGCTCTAGCTGGTGATGAAGCGCCGCGAGGTGCCCTCGAGGCAAACGGCCGTCAATATGCCGGAGGCATAGGCGCCGCTATCGACATTGATACGCCAGCCCTTGTCTTCAGCAGCTTCAACCGGCGTGTGGCCATGAACAATGGTTTTATTACCCCAGCGCCGGGATTTGTTCTGTAAAAACGGGTCGCGAATCCACAATAAATCCTGCTCTTTTTGCTGATCAATATCTTGCAAAGGGTTCAGTCCGGCATGGACAAAGATATAGTCGCCGCGTTGATGGGATAATTCCAGATCCAGCAAGAATCTGAAATGGTCGTCGGGTAAAAGATCGGCAAATTCATCGCGCACCTGCTCCAGACTTTTGCCGCGAATATTGTCCACCCCATAGCTTTTCAGAGCCTCGAGGCCACCCCAATCGAGCCAGCTTTCCGTTTCTTCCGGGGCTGCAAGAAAGTCGATCAGCACTTGCTCATGATTGCCTTTCAAGAAAATGGTGGAGGGCTTTTTCCGGCGCAATAGCACAAGGCGCTCAATCACCCCCCAGCTATCGGGGCCGCGATCAATATAATCACCGAGAAATACCAGACGATAGGGGTTCGATCCTGCATCCTGCTCAATATTGTCCAATAATTGATCAAGACAATCGCGACGACCATGAATATCGCCAATGGCATAAACCGGCACTTCCCCAATGGAGGGGAAGAGATTGCCGCCTTGCGGTTTTGGCTCAATTTTATCTGCGCGTTTGAACATAGTTGCTTGATAGCATGAAAAGGTTACGGATTCCTGTTACCGGTAAAGAGAAGGTTAATATCGAAGTCATAATTAATTCAGGCTTTGGTCATTGTTTTGCCAGAGCGGGTGCGTCTATATGACAGACTGATAAAGGGATATTGCGGTGAAGTCACTGACATTGGTTGGCATACATATTTTCTTTCGCCGGTTATTTTGGGCGCTGCTGCTATTGGTGAGCGTGCTCAGCCTCATTCCTAACCCCGATGATCTGCCCGGCGGGAGTCTTTGGGCCGAATTTCTGGCTGAAATTTTCTTTGGCAGTGCCGACCATGCGGACAAAATCACGCATTTTATAGCCTATGGGGTGCTGGCGGGCGGTGCCGGATTGGGCGGCATGCGGGTATTTTCCCGGCGTTGGTTGATTGTTCCCGGCTTGATTTTATGGAGCGGGCTTTTGGAGCTGTTGCAGGGCCTGACCCAAAATCGCAGCCCTGACTGGCTTGATATGCTCGCCAATAGTGCCGGTGCGCTGACCGGATTTGTTGCATCTCTTGGCCTGTTGGTGTTGATTGTGGCGCATATGGAAAGGCGCAAGCAAATATGAAATCGGCGATCATTATCCCGGCGCGTTATCAATCCTCCCGCCTGCCGGGAAAGCCCCTATTGCGTGAGAGTGGAAAATTTCTGATTCAGCACACAGTGGAAAACGCCCTGCGCTGCAAGGCCGATCATGTGGTGGTGGCGACCGATGACAGGCGTATTTTCGAGGCGGTAGAAGGGTTCGGCGGCAAGGCAGTGATGACATCACCCGACCATGAAACAGGATCAGGGCGCATTGCCGAGGCAGCCGAGCAAATCGAGGCCGAGATTATTGTCAATGTGCAAGGGGATGAGCCGGAGATTGCCCCCCATATTCTTGATGATCTGATTGATCTGCATGAAAAAGCCATCAAGGCTTCGCGTCCGGCCTTTGTCTCGACTTTGGTTAGCCCCTTTCCTGAAATGGCTAAAGAAGGCCCTGGCTCGCCGCTGGACCCATCCTGTGTGAAGGCGGTTCTGGCAGCGCCCGATGGGGATGGCTTGCGCTCGGCGCTTTATTTTACCCGCAGCCTTGCCCCTTACCCGCGCGATGAAGAGGGGCGGGTTCAACGTCCGCAGGATTATTTTTTGCATATCGGGCTCTATGCCTTTTCAAGGGCAAGTCTTGCGGCATTTGCGGCGGCGCCGAGCGGTTGCCTTGAACAGATCGAAAAGCTGGAACAATTACGGATTTTGGAAATGGGCGAGCGCATTGTTGCCGGCGTGATTGATGGGGCCATGCCGGGGATTGATACGCCGCAAGATTATCAGGCTTTTCTCAAGCGGTTGGGAGATCGAGGATAATGTTATGACCGCGCCCACAACCGATCATGAGCCCATGCGCCGTTATGGCAACGAAGATGTCGAGCGCGAAATATTGTCGGGCATGACCATTGCCATTCTTGGTTATGGTTCGCAGGGGCGGGCCCATGCCTTGAATATTCGCGATAGCGGGTTTGAAGTGATTATCGGCGCGCGCGCGGATGGGCCGTCTTGGCAACAGGCCAAAGCGGACGGGTTTGGCGTGTTGTCCATGGGCGCAGCGGCGCAGCGGGCGCAGCTTATTGCGCTGACCGCACCGGATATGGCCCATGGGGAAATTTTTGCAGAGCATATTGCGGATAATCTACATAGCGGTGACGCCCTGCTTTTTGCCCACGGGTTTTCGATTGTTTATGGGGAAGTAAAACCACCAGACAATATTGATGTCATCATGGTTGCTCCGAAAGGTCCCGGTGCCATGGTGCGGCGGGCCTATGGGCGCGGTTCTGGCCTGCCATGTCTTTTTTGTGTGCATCAGGATGCAAGCGGCAAAGCGGCGGCGCGGGCGCTTGCCTATGCGGATGCCATCGGGTCGACCCGCGCGGGCGCGTTCCAAACATCATTCCGGCAGGAAACAGAAACAGATCTTTTCGGGGAGCAGACGGTTTTATGTGGCGGCGCCAAGGATCTGGCGGTGATGGGTTATGAAACTCTGGTGGAAGCCGGCTATCACCCGGAAATGGCCTATTATGAGTGCCTGCATGAATTAAAGCTGGTGGTTGATTTACTCCATGAGGGCGGGCTTGCCAAAATGCATGAATTTGTTTCTGAAACGGCGGCCTATGGCGGGCTGGTGGCCGGACCGCGTCTTGTCAATGAGACAACGCGCGCGCAGATGCGGGCAATTTTGCAGGAGATACAATCAGGGGATTTTGCCCAAAAATGGATCGCCGAGAATAAAAACGGCAAAAGGCATTATCAACAAATGGTCAAAGACGAATTGAACCATGAGATTGAAGCTATTGGTGATAGGGTGCGCAAACGCATGGTCCCCAAAGAAGCCTAAATCTGGTAGAGCCTATCCGGTTTTGATGGAATCAAAACCGGGCTCTAAGTCTTTGTTTTGACGCGTTTCCGGACGGATAACCGGTATCCACTTATCCTGGAAACGCTCTAAGTTTTTGTTTTTGAGCACTTCTTATCCGAAAACCGGCCTCACCCTGAGGAGCTGCGAAGCAGCGTCTCGAAGGGCCCACTTTTCGCAGAAGTGCTCTAGATCCTATTCGTCTTTTAAGGTGTAGATTTTCAAAGCTTGCTCGCGCCCGCGCACTTGCACCGCATCAAGTTCAATGGCGACGGACTGATCTGTCAAGGCCTGGAATGTATCTTCGCCAAAGACAATATTGGCTTGATAGTTTTTCGACAGCTCTTCCAGACGCGCCGCAACATTGACCGTGTCGCCAAGGACGGAATAATCAAAGCGTGACTTGGAGCCCATATTACCGACCACGCAATCCCCCGTATTCAGACCAATGCCGATACGAATTTCTTTGTTCTCGAGGGCGCTAAGCTGTTTGGACAAATCCTTGTTGATCTGTTTTAGGGTGACAACCATTTGCTTGGCGGTCCTGACGGCATTTTGGGCATGATCGGGATCATCCAAAGGCGCATTCCAGAACGCCATGATGCAATCGCCGATAAATTTATCAATCGTGCCGCCATTGGCCATGACTACATCGGCAAGCGGGGTGAGAATATCATTGATGAGCTGGGTGAGACCTTGCGGGTCTTCCTTGAAACTTTCTGACAGGCCGGTAAAGCCGCGAATATCGGCAAACATAATCGTCATGACCCGCCGTTCGCCGCCAAGATTTAATTGCGAAGGATCGGCGATGATTTTATTGACCATGTCCGGGGAGAGATATTGGGAAAAAGCCCCTTGAATTTCGCTGCGCATTTTGCGCTCAAGAGCAAAATCCCTTGCCGCCAGCGTGCCGGTAACCGCCAGAAAGCCCGATCCGATATCGAAAGGTGACAGCCAGATACGGCCATAACGCAGGCTTATCCAGCCGAGAATGAGGAAGAGAACAACAAGGCCAAAGGTCAGGAACAGACGGATGAGGGGTTTGTTCAGGCGAGCGACCAGAAAGCCGAGAAAACTGCCAAGGCCCAAAAGCATGAAACCGACCCAGCGCGGCGGATTTAAAATAGCAAGGCCATGTTTGAAATTATCATAAATCGTTGCCTGCACCTCGACACCGGCAGTAAAAAAACCGGTGCGGGCCGTATAGGGGGTTTCAAAGGCGTCTGCGGTGGAGACGTCCGGGTCCGATTGCAGGGAATAGCCAACCAGAACAACTTTATCCTTGAAAAATCCCGGTGGTAAAAATTCTTCCGGATCAAGAGCCTGATAATAGGAAACCCGTGGATAGCTGTTATGGGGGCCAAAATACTGGATCAGCCGATCACCGGGAAGATTTTCCGCCGGTTTTTCTCCGGCAGCCAAAAGCAATTCCTGCATGAAATTATCATCGGGAGAGGGTAATTTCCGGATCACGCCATCGCCATCGGGCTGGACATTGGCGCGGCCGGTGCGCGCGCCATTTTCCAGAAATATCGCCAAGGGTTCATTGCGGATATAGCTGGTTGTTTGCGCGGTTTCGACCCGCACCAGATCCGTGGCAAAGACAGTGTCTTGCTTGGCGGCATTGGCCAGATATTGGTCATCTTCCGGGCCAAATTGGGATGGGTTGGAAAAGACGATATCAAAGCCAATGGCCGTGGCACCGGCCGCGCGCACTGCTTCGATCAATTCCCCGTGCATTTGCCGCGGCCATGGCCATTGCCTATCAATGACCCCGAAAGAAGGGTCATCAATGGCGATAATAACAATGCCGCGCTCTTCAGGGCTGGCCGGCGCGGTGGTAGAGGCCTGATCAAAAAACGATCCGTTAATGGCGGACCATTGGGGGGATAGTTTCAATCCCATGGCCACAACAGCAATGGCCATGGCCCAGAGCAAAGGCACTATCCAGCCGGATTTTTGCTGTGTGAGAGAGGGGGTAGGCTTGGCCATGACGGATTAGAACCTTACGCCGCCGGAAACGAAAAGCGTAATGCCTGGTGCCGGAACATCCGGTTGCACTTCATAGCTTTCATCCAAGAGATTGAGCGCGCCCAGTTCAAATATATAGCGCTTGTCATAAGGCTCCCAAGAGCCAATCAGGTCAATGGTGAAATGATCGCCAATGGGGACTTGCTGCGTGTCCACCTGCTCACCGATATAAATACCCCGCAGATTGACTTTGAGGCGATTGGGGTGGGTCCAGACAATGCCAATGCCGCCTTCCGAGCTTGGCAGATAGGGCAGGGTTTGCGCGGTGCCATTGGTGATGGCGTCATCAGCTTCGGCATTGGTCAGGGTATAGCGGGCATTGACCGCCCAATTCCCGCCGGGAAGATAGTTGGCGCTGACGGTAATATGGTTGATATAGCCGTCGAAAATATCAATCGCCGCATCCTGGTCCGGGGTCAGGTAGGACAGGGTATTGAAAGTTTGATGTTCCATTTCGACAGCGGTGAAAAATTTGTCACTCCAATGGGCGTCCCAACGCACAAGCTGATTGTCGATTTCCGAGCGCTCGGTTAGTGGCAGGAGGGATTCTTTCAGACCGACTGTATATAAAGGGGCCAATGTGAAGGGTAGAACGGCAATTTTCTCTCGTGATGAGGCCGCCCTTAACCAATGTTTTTCATTGGGTTCATAGGCAATGCCGAGGCGATAATTGGCCGTGCCGCCTTTGAGGTCGGCTGTGATTTGCGGGTCATTGGAGGATTCGTTGAAATAGCTGATTTGCCCTTGCAGGGTGATTTTGTCGGACAGGGTGTAGCGGGTATCAAAATAGACAACCTGTTCATCAATGTAATAATCAGGATTGAACACATCGATGGTATTAGTGGTGCCATCGGCAAGCAGGGCATCGGTTGTGTAACTGACATCAATGTCTTTTCTGAAAACCTCCGCCCCCAATTTGATATCATAACGATCATAGCCTTTGGCATAGCTGGCCATAAGAAAGCTGGTTGTCTTGACACCGTCTTCGGTCAGGCGTTCGACAAAACTTGCTTGCGGCGTATAGAAAATATCAAGATCATCTTTTTGTTGCCAGCCAGCAGCAAGAGTGAAATGCTGGCGATTGGCAAGTTTGTGATTCCAGACAAGGGTACCGAAATATTGATGTTCGGTAAAGTCGTGTTCACCGCCAAACTGAAGCAGAAACTCAGCACGGTCCGCTGTGATATTGCGGCTTTCATCGCGATAGGTGCCATAAAAAGCAATATTGTCATATGGGGTAAGCTCCATACCCATATAGGTCTCAATGGCAGAAGAGTCTCTGGTGGTCTCATGCAAATCATCATGATAGGAGGTGCGCTGGCCTTTAAGGCTGAAGGCCATGGGCAGGCCGCCATTGCCGATGGCCGGGTAAAAGCGCCCTTGCAGGCTGGCCCTGTCACGGCGTAAATCGGCATCACTGCTGGTTATGGAGGTGCCGTTAAGGGTGGCTTCCAGAAAGGCCTCTTTGGAAATTTGCAAGCGCCGTTCGGAATTGGCGACACTTAACGGGTCCAGCGATACCCCTTGCATGAAGCTTGAGATTTGCTGAATTTCATCGCCATTTTTAGGGTTGAAACCGGTGGTATCCTGACTTTGATAAAACAGGCCGGCGGATTCGTTCAATACCTCGTCGAAATAGGAGGTTGATTCAAAGCTGTCAAAGACCCGGTCCCCGTAATAGCGGCCAAGGGCGTTCAATTCGAGAAAGCGAAAGGAGCGGGAAAGGTTGCTACCGGTTTCGCGATTTTCCGACAGGGTTTCATAAATGCCGCCGCGTGCCCGGAAACGACGCAGGGCCTCGCGTGCGCCTTCAACGGCATCGCCACTTTCATAAAGGTCGATCCCCAAAGCGGTGCGATAGAGCGGGGGGTAAGGGGAGTTGGGATCAAGCCGATCGGCGGTATCCAATTGCTGTTCGGCAAGGGTGCGGTCTCTTTTGCGGCCATAGGCTTCGGCAAGGCGCAGCAAAGCGGCCGAATAGCCGGGATTATCCGCCGAGGTTGCGAGAAATTCCTGCAACGCCATATCCTGCTTGCCTTGCAGGGCATAAATTTGCCCATAGCCAAGGCGGGCAAGAGAAAGGTCTGGGGAAATTTCAAAAGCGCGGTTTAAGGCTTTGCGGGCTTTATGGGGCCTGTTTTGCGCCAGATAAATGTCTGCCTGTTGCACATAAAGTTCCGCATGGTTCGGGTTGGCGGCAATGGCCTTTTCGATGACCGACATTGCTTCTTTATCGGCCCGGCGCTCAAGCAGAATTTTGCTGAAAGTAAGGAGGATTTCAGCATTTTGCGGCGATAATTCTGCGGCTTTCTGGGCATTGACAAGAGCAAGGTCCGGGCGGCCAAGATAGTTGGCCTGATAGTCAGCCTTTAGCGCCAACAGGGTCGGATTATCGGCATTTTGGGAAAGGCCGTCCTTTACGGCATCGTCAATCAAAGCGCTATTGCCAATCAACAATCCGATGCGGGCTTTGAGGGCATAAAGATCTGCGCTTTGATTGCCGCTTTCTTCTGCATCATCGAGAATTTTAATGGCGCGATCGAACTCTCCAAGGGAGGCTGCTTCTCTCGCTGCTTTCAGGGTTTCATTGTCCGGTCCGCTTGGAGCAAACGCCTCTTCCGGAAGGAAATAAAGCATTTGCTCACGGCCCGGGCGATTGACAATGATTTCCTTGACCGGAGCGCTGTCCGGTCTGGCCGATGCGGCTTCGCCACCGGCCACGGCGATTGTGCCGAAGTCATTGAAAAAACTGACCTCGCCGCTGGCGACAATAAGCTGGGTGTGATCATCGGCAACGTCCAAAGACCATTCTGTGCCGCGAATAGCGGCAGTTGCGGAAGGGGTTTCAACATTGAGGCGGGATTTACCGCGCGGGGCTCTCGCCCATAACCGCCCGCGCAAGATTTGCAATCGCGTCAGCTTGCCCTGTTTCATTTCCTTGACTTCAAGCGTCGTGTTGCGGGCAAGGCGGATTTGGGTCTGGTCGGCAAAGACAATCGCCAGCGCGCCATTGCTATTGGTGTTTAAAATATCACCGGCCTTGAGGTCCTGTCCGGCGATGATCATTCTTTTCGTGGTTTCATCGACAAAGATAATATTCTCACCCTGACGGGTGGAGATGACCTGACCGGAAACAGGCTCCATTCGGGCGATTGGCTCGGCGGCTTGCGCTGTTACCGCGAACAACATGGTCGAAGCCAGCAGGCTGGCGCGCCAGGGCATTTTCAGAACGGTTTTCTGTATTGTCGATTGATTGGTCTTGGCTTTGAGATCCCGCATCATATGCCCCTGCGCTATTTGAATTGCTTCTGAACTGGCTGTAATCCCTTTGCGTGGGATATTGCACTAGAAAATCAAACTAGGCCTGATTTTGGAAAGCACTGTGACGGAAATCACACTAATGCCAAGGCCAGAAGAGAATCTTGCATAATAAAAGTGATAATATCACATTTGGCCTTGATGCGGAGAACTGTAAAGGGAAGTAATGCAAAAAAGCCGCAGAAATATTGAGGGCAAAGCGCTTGGTCCGGTGGAGCTTGTGGCAATTGCCTTGGGCGGCATGGTTGGCGGGGGTATTTTTACCATTTTGGGTATTGCCGTGGCGCTGGTCGGGGCGCTGGCACCTTTGGCCATTGCGCTGGGGGGCGGGGTCGCGTTACTGGCGGCCTATTCCTATGTGAAGCTTGGTGTTTATTATCGCGATGAGGGGGCGAGCTATGCTTTTATCAAAAGGTCATTTCCCAAACGCAAAATTGGCGCGTCACTGATCGGCTGGTGGGTGGTTTTTGGTTATATCAGCACTTTGGCGCTCTATGCCTATACATTTTCTTCCTATGCCATCAGCAGTTTTGCTTTCGCCGATAATGAGTGGGTGCGCAAGGCTGTCGCCGGAGGCATTATATTACTCTTTACCCTGATCAATGTCTGGAGTGTAAAAGGCATGGGGCGGCTGGAAGATTTGATGGTTTATTTGAAGCTGTTTATCCTGTTTGTCATTTCCATCATTCTGATGCGCTCCAGCGATGTCAGCCTGCCGGTTTTGATTCAGGCGCATGAGGGATTTCATCTCGTCAATATTTTGATTGTCGCCTCGCTGACCTTTGTTGCCTATGAAGGGTTTCAGCTTGTCATCAATGCGGTGGGGGAGATGGACAAGCCTGCGCGCAATATTCCTCTGGCTATATATACGGCTATTTTTCTGGCCATGGTGATATATGTGGTGCTGGCGATTGGGGCTTTATTGGCTATTCCCTTTGATGATCTGGTCAATAATCAGGAATATGCCTTGGCCGCGGGGGCGGGGGATGTGCTGGGGAATTGGGGCACGCGGATTGTTATTTTGGGGGCCTTGCTGGCAAGCTCAAGCGCCATTAGCGGTACGGTGTTTGGGGCATCGCGACAATTGGCAGCGATTGCCGATGATGGGTTTATGCCCAAAGCCTTGGCCCGGCGGCAAAATAATATTCCGGTCTTTGCCATCCTTACCATGTCGGGATTTGCCTTTTTGCTTATTCTGCTCGGGTCCTTACAG
>Ga0256839_1002220_pt1 | contig 22097 bp, 12 predicted proteins | sample 354166metaG_FD_185968 | JGI IMG/M metagenome (GOLD analysis project Ga0256839, IMG submission 185968) | Hydrothermal vent microbial communities from Mid Atlantic Ridge, Atlantic Ocean - 354-166 | ecosystem: Environmental > Aquatic > Marine > Hydrothermal vents | place: Atlantic Ocean: Mid... | reverse complement strand
AAAATCGGCTCGCCCGAAAGCTCCATTTACCGCTATTTTGAAAACAAGCATACCCTCCTGGTGTACCTTATGAGTTGGTACTGGACGTTGGCCGAGTACCGTATTGTCTTTGCCACCAACAATATTGCTTCGCCCAAAGACCGGCTAAGAAAAGCCCTGGAAATAATTATTCTACCTATGAAAAAAAGTTTTGCATCCCGTCATGTGGACATACAAAAACTCAATGAAATCATTTTTGCGGAATCCTTTAAAGGGTACCACACCAAGGAGGTGGACAAAGAAAACCAACAAGGCTACTTCGATGCTTACAAACAAGTAACCAACCGGCTGGCCCGAATCATTTTGGAAATCACCCCCGGATATCCGTACCCGCATATGCTTGCTTCATCGGTAATTGAGGGGGCCCATCAGCAGAAGTTTTTTGCCGAACACCTGCCAAAGCTCACCAACTCCCGTAACAATGAGCTAACCATTCTTAAATTCTACACGCATTTGGTATTTAGTTGCTTAAAGAAATAACGATGCCCAAAAAACTTACCCCAACACAACGGCTATGGCGTATTTTAACCGTTGACCGCAAAGAAATACGCAACATATACATCTATGCTATTTTTAATGGGCTGATCAGTCTATCCCTGCCCCTCGGCATTCAGGCCATTGTGGGGCTCATCCAGGGTGGGCGCGTAAGCACCTCCTGGGTAGTGCTGGTATTTTTGGTGGTATTGGGCACCTTTCTGTCGGGGGTAATACGCATCTACCAATTGCGCATTACCGAGGACCTGCAGCAGAAGATCTTTACCCGTGCCGCTTTTGAATTTTCTTTTCGTATTCCGCGGATCCGCATGGAATCCCTCAACAACCATTATGCCCCGGAGTTGATGAACCGTTTTTTTGATGTAGGCTCCGTGCAAAAAGGGCTTTCAAAAATATTGCTGGACTTCTCTTCTGCTTTCTTTCTTATCGTATTTAGCTTACTCCTCCTCTCCTTCTACCACCCCTTCTTTATTCTTTTTGGGGTTATCCTGGTAGTATTGGTTTATGTGATTTTTGTTTTCACCGCGCAAAAAGGCATGGAAACAAGTCTTGAAGAGTCGAAATTCAAATACAAAGTGGCCCACTGGCTGCAGGAGATTGCCCGCACCGCCAATACGTTTAAACTCTCAGGGGAAACCGATCTCCCTTTACGCAAAACCGATACCCTGGTAAACAAATACCTTACCGCCCGGGATAGTCATTTCCGGGTTTTGGTAAAACAGTTTTCGCTACTGGTGGCCTTTAAAGTAATTGTGGCTGCCGGCTTGCTGGTTATTGGTGGTATTCTGGTGATGGAGCAGCAGATGAATATCGGCCAGTTTGTTGCGGCAGAAATTATTATCTTAACCGTACTGGCCTCGGTAGAAAAACTCATTCTGAGCTTAGATTCTATTTATGATATTCTTACCTCATTGGAAAAAATCGGCTTTGTAACCGATTTGCCTATGGAAAGGGAAACCGGCCGTGATTTGCCCACCACATCACCTTCGGAGGGCATCCGGGTACAGCTAAAGGAGGTTAGCTTCTCTTATAACGACTGTACCGACCCCGTGCTCAAAAAAGTGACCCTCGATATCCCCCCCCGAACACTCACCATCATTACCGGCAACACAGGATCCGGGAAAACCACCCTGCTGCATGTTATTGCCGGCCTGTACGAGTCGCAGGGGGGCACAATCACCTACAACGGCCTCACATTGGGCAACCTGTCCCTGCCTTCTATCCGGGGGGTAATTGGCGAATACGTTTCACTTGAAAAACTATTTGAGGGCACAGTAACTGAAAATATCACGCTCGGGCGCCCCAACGTTTCGTTTGCACAACTGCAGTGGGCTATTGAGAACCTGGGGCTTGCCGGGTTCATAGAGTCCCTGCCACAAGGATACGACACCGTTATCTCCACCCAGGGGAAAAACCTGCCCGAAAATATTGTTACCAAGTTACTGGTGGCGAGGTGCATAGTAGATAAACCCAAATTAGTTTTGCTCGACCATACTTTTGAACACCTCGACACCAGCAGTGCCCGTAAAATCATTGATTTCCTAACCCGGCCGGAACACCCCTGGAGTATCGTGGCCATATCTACCAACCGCTATTTTGCCCGTAGAGCCGACAAAGTTATTCTGCTTGAAAAAGGCAGCATAAAGCAGGAAGGCACCTATGAAGAGTTAAAAGATATTGCCGGATTTAAAACCGATAGCCATGCTTAATATTTCACGCAACCCTGTCAGCATTAAAGAAAAGCGCAGCTATACTTCGCTGCACAATGTAGAGCTGAAAAGTTCCGGGCAAGTATTGTCACGCCTGGTTAAATCGGTACTGATCTTAATGCTCATCATACTTTTCATCCCGTGGACACAAAATATTCAGTCGCGGGGCAAGGTAACTACCCTTAAGCCGGAGCAACGGCCGCAAACCATTCAATCGAGGATCTCCGGCCGGATTGAAGAATGGTTTGTGCAAGAAGGCGATTTCGTCCATGCCGGGGATACCGTGCTGCGGATTTCGGAAATTATCAATGAATACCTGGACCCTAAAATGCTCCAGCGTGTACAGGAGCAAATTGATGCCAAGCAGCAAGCGGTTGAATCCTACACCGAAAAAATAAACATGCTGGAAAAGCAAATCACGGCTTTACGAAACACCGCAGAATTAAAAGCCCGGCAGTTAGACAACAAACGCATGCAAGCCGAAATGGTGATTGAAAGTGATAGCATTGCCTATGAAGCAGCCCAAACTGGTTACCGTATCGCCAAAGTCCAGTACGACCGGATGGTGAAACTGTATGAAGGTGGGTTAAAATCCCTTACCGAAGTGGAAAAACGGCTGCAAAACTTACAAATGGCACAAGCCGAAATGATTGCCAAAGAAAACAAACTGCTCACCAGCAAGAACAAGCTCATCAATGTTATTGTTGAAAAATCATCGATACAAGCCCAGTACAACGAAAAAATTTCCAAGGCCGAATCCGAAAAATTTGCTACGCTGTCAAAAAAGTTTGAAGCCGAAGCTATAGTAACAAAACTGCAGAACCAATACGCCAATTATGCTTTGCGTACCGGCATGTATTTCATAACCGCCCCCCAAACCGGCTATATCACCCAAACCATTCAGTCGGGTATCGGGGAGACCATTAAGGAGGGCGAAGCAATTGTCAGCATCATGCCCGAGTACTATGAATTGGCCGTTGAAATGTACGTAAAACCCATTGATTTGCCCCTGATGAACAAGGGGCAGAACCTGCAAATCCAGTTTGATGGCTGGCCGGCCATTATTTTCTCCGGTTGGCCGAATATAAGTTACGGCACTTACGGGGGCACGGTATATGCCATCGATAATTTTATCAGCCCCAACGGGCTGTACCGTATCATGGTCGCCCCCGACCCGGAAGACCACCCCTGGCCATCGGCCCTGCGCATAGGGGCAGGCACCCGCAACATGATCTTGCTTAAAGATGTACCGGTGTGGTATGAACTATGGCGAAAAATCAACGGCTTTCCACCGGATTATTACCAACCTGTCACCGGGGGAGAAAATAAGGGGACGGAATAATGAAAAGTTACCTGACACTTGTCCTGCTTGCCCTGGCGCTGGGCAGCACGGCCCGGCCGGCCGATTCGTTGGTCGTCATTTTATATGATGACTTCATCGCCATGGTCACAGAACACCACCCCCTGGCGGCTGTTGCCCAACTTAAGCTCAGCGAAGGCGAGGCAAAGCTGCTCCATGCCAAAGGTGCCTTTGACCCCAAATTATATACCCAATACAGCCAGAAGGACTTCAACGACACCGAATATTACAGTATTTTTAACGGTGGGGTAAAAATACCTACCTGGTTTGGCCTGGAATTCCGCGGTGGGTACGAAAATAACCAGGGGGAATACCTCAACCCGGAGCTTACCAACCCCGCCAACGGGCTTGTCTATGCCGGGGTGTCCCTTACCCTGGGGCAAGGCCTGTTTATTGATAAGCGCAGGGCAGAGTTAAAAAAGGCTGCCCTCTTTCAGCAGATTACCGAGGCCGAGCAACAGATTTTAATGAACGAACTGGTACTGGAGGCCGGTCTGGGCTACTGGAACTGGTTCAGGGCCTACAACTCACTTTTGGTACACCGCGAAGCCTTTAACCGGGCCCATGAACGCTACCAGGGCGTAAAAGATATGGCTATCCTGGGCGAACGCCCGGCCATTGATACGGTGGAGGCGCATATCCAGGTGCAAAACCGCCAGCTTAGCCTGGCCCAGGCCGAAATGGAGTTTAACAATGCCTCCGCCCTCTTGTCGGTGTACCTATGGCATGAAGGCGTTGTCCCCCTCGAACTTACCCCCAATGCCGTGCCCCCGGTGGCGGATGAAATTACCGTAACCCCGCCTCCTGCTGAATTATGGCAACTGAGGGACTCTGTGCTTAACACCCACCCTGAGTTGCAAAAGGCCGGCCTTACCATTGCCCGGCTGGAGGTGGAAAAACGCTGGCAGAAGGAGCAGCTTAAACCGGTGGTGAACCTCAAATATACGCCCCTTGCCGAGCCGGTGAACGGCAACTTTCCGGGGAATTTCTCCCTCAATAATTACACCTGGGGGCTGGAATTTAAATTTCCTTTGTTCCTGCGCAAAGAGCGGGGGAACCTGCGGCTTACGGAAGCAAAGCTGCAACAAAACCAGCTTCAACTCAGTCAGAAGCAGGCCCGTGTGCGCTACAAAGTAACCGAGGCCATAAACATGTGGCATACTACCAAAGTACAGACCGACATATACCGGAAAGCGGTTGACAATTACGCCCGGCTGCTTGACGGTGAAAAAGAGCTGTTCGATAGCGGGGAGAGCTCACTTTTTATGATCAACTCACGTGAAATGGGGTACATAAAAGGCCGCCTCAAGTATATTGACCTGATGACAAAAAACTTTACCTCGGCCTTGAAAACCAGGTTTAGCCTTGGTATCCTGGCCGAGCGGCCTGAGTTGCCCCAGTAACCGCACCCGGCCACCCCTTGGGCCCCTGCCCGGCTTCAGAATATAGCAGCCGCCATAGCCTCTGCTTCGGCAAAGGCCTGAGGGTCAATGCCCGTAGAAAACCCCTTGGCGGCCGCCACCGCAAGGATATCCCGGGTGTTAATATTGCCCACCAGGTGGTTGCCGGCCATTGGGCAACCACCATAGCCCAAAATGGCGCCATCAAGCCGGTAGCAGCCCGCCTCAATAGCGGCCGCTATTTTCTCCCGGGCCATCGCTGGCGTAGCGTGCAGGTGTACCCCCCACGCGATGTCATCGCCTGCTTGTTTTACCGTAGAAAACAGCGCGTGCACCTCCTTTGCCGTGGCCAGGCCAACGGTGTCCGCCAGGGAAATAACGTTGGCCCCCAGGGTAATCAGCCCATCGGCAAATTGAGCCACTGTTTCGGGGGTATAGGGGTCACCATAAGGGTTGCCAAAACCCATGGAAATATACACCACGAGTCCTTTCTGGTGCTGCTGGCATAGCGCACTGATCCGGGCCAGTTCCTCTAATGACCGGGCAATTGTTTTATTGGTGTTCTTCAACTGAAATGTTTCGGAAACCGACATCGGGTAGCCTACGTACCGTATTTTGTCAAACTTAACCGCTTCCTCTGCCCCTCTCTGGTTGGCAACAATGGCCAGCAACGCGGTAGCCGTGCTGCCGGCAGCCAATTGGGGTACCACGGCTGCCGTATCGCGCATCTGGGGCACTGCCCTGGGCGACACAAAACTGCCGAAGTCGAGGGTATCAAAACCCAGCGAAAGTAATTTGTTCAGGTAAGCCACCTTTTTTTCCGTAGGAATGAATTTCCCTATTCCCTGCATGGCATCGCGCGGACATTCCACTATTTTCAGTTTCTGCATGATTAGTTTCCGTCAAGTAAATGCACCCAGCCGGTACAGACCTCATGGTTGGCCAGGATAACCTCATAATAGTAAATACCGCCTGGCAGCCCTGTGCCCTGCCAATTGTTCTGATAGGCCCGCTGTTGATAAACCAGTGCCCCCCAGCGGTTGAATATTTTTAAATCCACAGGGTTGGCCGAAGTTATCGTTAACACATCGTTAAGGCCATCGGCATTGCGCGTGAGCACATTCGGGATATTCAATTGTTGAATATCAACCGTTAGCCTGACCTCAGCAGCACATTTCGCATTGGCCAGCTTCCCGGTGATCTGATACTGGCCATCAGCCGCATAGGTGTACACCGGCTGCCAGTCTTCACTGAAACCACCGTCCCCGAAATCCCAGCGTACCTTTGTGGCATACTCCGACTCGTTAACGATGACAATCTCCCGCGAGCCTTCACATTGGCCGGCCGGTTCCACCCTAACGGCCAGCCCTATCTCCGGCACCACATTCACCGTAACCGAATCCTCATAATCGCAGCCATTGGTATTATAAATCCGTACCTTGTAAACCGTGGTATCGGCCGGGGTGGCTACCGGATTGGGAATGGTGGGGTCGTCTAACCCTTCCGTAGGCGACCACAGGTAGGTTTGCCCCCCGGTAGCAAGTAGTGGTGCAGCAGAGCCAAAACAAATGTCGGCATCGCCATATACGGCAAAATCCGGGGCTGAAACGGTAATCCGGGCATAGGCAAAGTCTTCGGCAATGCAGGTGTTGGGGTCATAGGCCCGCAACCGGATACGGTAGGTCCCGGCCCGGGTATATTGATGCACCAGGGTGTCCTGCGAGTACACTGTCCGCTGCCGGCCATCGCCAAAATCCCATTCATACACTTCTCCCCCGGTACTCAGGTTTTCAAATACTACATCCAGGGGTAAACACCCCCCGGTCAGACCGGGGTTATCCAGGGCCAGGCTATTGGTGCGCAGGCGCGCCCGCAGCGAGGCCAGGTCAAACTTAAACAAGGCATTATTACACCCCGTGCTGCCGTTTTGCGGGGCATAAGCGCCCTCGGTAGTAGGAAAAGAAGAATCACCAAAACAACTGGCACACACCGAATGATAGACAATGCCGTGCTTATCAAAACGACTGGTCCCCCCATCTACATGTACCAGCGAATTGGCATCACCCAAATGGGTGGCATACAACAATTCCCGGGCATCGCCCGATAAAACCATCAGGTAGAATGAAGAGCCATCCGAGGTGGCTTGATAAGCATCCTGGGTTATGGGCAAGCCAAGGGTATTCAACACAAAATTGTTGTTGTTCCCCGAAAAATTAGCCTGGTCACTGCCCCAGCCGGACAGGTAAATATTATCACAGTCATTTACCAGAAAAGCGGTAAGCGATAGGGCCGGCAAGGCACGGCCACGGGTATTTATGGTGGTAGAAAAACGGGTGGTTTGCAGATTACCGCTTAGTTTGTGGATAAACTGCCCGGTGTAGCCGCTCACATAGGTCCCCGAGGTATGCAGGTAATTGCCATCGGTCTGCCCGGCCAGGTAAACTTCGTCTTCGGCATCGAGGTCAAGAAAAAACACCTGGTCATAGCCGGTAGTGCCGATAAAGGTGCCGGCTATCAGGCTGTCGCCACTGCCGGTGAGGTGGGCTACCCAGCCATCCACGTTACCGGCATAGGTGGGCTTATAGGTAGTGGCGGTGACGGGGAAGTCGGCACTGGACGTGCCGCCCGCAACAAAAATATTATCCAGGCTGTCGATTTTTACCGACAAGGCCACATCCGTACCGTTGCCGCCCAGGTAGGTGCCCCAGAGCAGGGAGTCCAGGCCGGCCGACAATTTAAAAACCACGGCATCGGTAGCCCCTCCGGCATAGGCACTACGGTAACCGTTGCCTGCCGGAAAGTCATTTGAACCGGTACGGGAGGCGATGATAATGTTGCCCCGGCTGTCGAAGTTGATATCGCCACGTGACTCATCCCCATAATTACGCGCCAGCAGGTCTTCCCCGGGCAGGTTACCATCATTGCCGGTACCGCCAATATAGGTTGAGGCCAGCAGTTGGCTGCCATCGGCACTTAACTTAGCCACAAAGATATCCGAGCCGCCATAAAAATCTACTCCGCCAAGCAACTGGTAGTTGCTGCCGCCATTATATGCACTGTCGTAGGCATTGGCCGTTACCGGAAAATCCCGGGAGCCGGTAATACCTAAAATCAACAACTCCCCGGCCTCGTTTACCAGCAGGCTTTGCGGCACTTCGGTACCACTCCCGCCCAAGTGGGTGGCATACAACAGGTTTTGCCCGGCCGAATCAAATTTAAGGATGGCTACATCCCAGCCGCCAGCAGAGGTGACCTGGTAGGCCCCGGGGGTAGCCGGAAACTCGCCCAGGTACTGGCCGCCCCGCGTGGTTTGTGTCATTCCCCCGGCATAACCGTTGCCCTGGGCATCAAACGTGGCCGTATTGCCCCAGTTATCGGCCTCCGAGCCGGAATAAGTAGAGAATACCAACAGCGGATCGATTACAACCGCTTCCCCTTCTGCAACAGGGCCAACGGCAAACGATACCAACTCGCCCGCTACCCGGTAGTTGGCCGGTAAGGGCCGGGCATTGCCTTCACATAAGGCATAACTGGCCGGGATGTGTTCTTCCAGGGTTTGAAAAGGGGTATGTATAGTCAAAACCCCCTGCTTTACTACCAGCTTTTCTGCCCCCTGATAATACATTTGCACACAGGCAGGATCAGCCCCCGGGGCCAACCGGAGGTCATATTTCACCTTACGGGCATCAGCATAGATTTCCAGGTCAATACCGGGGTACAGCCCGTTGATAACCACCCCGCGGTACCCCCGGGCACCAGCCGCCCATTGGCGCGCATCGTTACCGAGGAAGTAGCTGTATAAGGCAGGTGTCAGTTGTTTGCCTGTCACCCCGGCAGCCGGGTCTGCCCCCAAAAAGCTGACTTTCAGGGCATAATAATCAACAACTTCCGGGTGGTTAGCGGCAACCGCCAAATGCCGGCTATGGGCCGTAGCCGCCCGTTGTTGCGGATCGGCAAAGGCATAGGTAAGGGTATTGGCCCCGACAAACAACACCCCACCGGGTATTTCGGCAGAGAATTTCACCTGCTCCGGCCACTGCCCTTTGTTTTCGATGAAATTAATCGTTTTTTGTGCCTGTACCACTACGGGAAGCCAACCTGCCATCAGCCATAAAACAACACGATATAAGTTTTTTTCAATCACCTTCTTTGCGCAAAATATCAATGGGGCTGTCGCCATATACTGAGCGGGTATTCAGCCACCCGATAGCTACTGTTATGCATGCCACACCGAGGCAAACGGTAACCATGTTGAATAAATCAGGACTAAATTCTATCTTGAAGAAGAAAACTGCAAGCGCCCAGGCAGATAATATTGATAATAACGAACCCGTAAGGCCCGCAACCAGGCCCAGGTAAGCATACTCTACCAGGGTAAGTTTAACAATTTGCTGACGTACCGCCCCCAGGGTACGCAACAACACGTTTTCCTTCAGGCGGGCAAAGCGTGAATTACGGATGGCGCCAATCAGCACGACCAGGCCGGTAACTACACTAAACAGGGCCATAAAACGAATTACAAAAGCCACCTTATCCATAAATTCATCCATCGTTTGCAAGATCAGGGTTAAATCAATGGCCGAAACGTTGGGGTAAAACTGTACCAGTTCCTGTTGAAAGATGGATGATTTTACTTTGTCGGGGCTGCGGGTCATCAGTACATAAAACTGCGGGGCCTGGTTAATAACCCCCTGCGGAAACACGAAAATAAAATTGGTCTGGATACGTTGCCAGTCAACCTCCCGTACCGAACCGATATAGGTAGTTACCGGCACCCCCTGCACATCAAACACCACTTCATCGCCAACTGTCAGGCCCAGGGTTTCGGCCATGCCTTCGGAAACAGAAACAAACACGGTGTCTCCCTTGCCATGGTAAGGCGCCAGTTGCCCCCGCAGCAATTTCTCCGAAGCAATCAGGCTGTCACGGTACGTTACCCGGTACTCCCTGCGCAGCGCCCAGGCAGGTATATGCACCGCAGTGTCTTGCTGCAGGCTGTCAACCGGCCTTCCGTGCAGCGTCTTTAAACGGGTAGTAACAATGGGCACCAACTGCTTTACCGGCAGGTTATGCCCCCGGGTAAACTTTACAATGTCGTCCTTCTGGTACGGCTGAATGTCAAACAGCACGGTATTGGGGCGCTCCTCTCCGCCCATAAAGGCTACCTGGCCTAAAAGCGCCTTTTGCACCTGCCCCAGTGTGGCCAGCAAAAACGCCCCCAGGCCAATTACAATAACCAGCACTACCGTTTGGTTATTGGGACGGAACAGGTTGGACATCCCCTGCCGATAGATAAAACCAGGCCCACGCCTGGCGAGGTGCCGCATGAGGTAGATCACTAACCTGCCGGTGATAAACAACAGCCCCAGGGCCACCACCAAACCGCCCATAAACAAGGTGCCGAACAGCCAGCTTTGCGTATGCCACACGGCAAATAACCAGGGGCCCGACACCACCAGGGCAGAACTGATCACCGTGGTTTTGGAACGCCCGGCTATTTCGGCAAAAAAACTGCGCACCACAATCAGCGGAGGTATTTTGCGCACCATGGCCAGGGGCACCATAGAAAACAACATCGAAATAGCCAGACCAACCATGAGGCCTTTAAATACACTAAGCCAAACGATACGGAAGCCAACGTTAAGCGGCAGGAGATCGCCAAACAGCAAGGGTACGGCATATTGGATAGCCACTCCCAGCACAACACCGGCCACACTGCCCAGCAAACCCAAAAAAGCACTTTGAATAAAGAAAATGTGGAAGGTCTGCCAGCCGCTTGCGCCCAGACAGCGTAGCACGGCAATTACCTGTTTCTTCTGCTGTACGTAGGTATGTATAGCGCTGGAAACCCCGATACAACCCAGTATAAGGGCAACAAATGCCAGCAGGTTAAAAAACCTGTAAAGGTTGGTAAACGCCTGCCCCATATTTTTCTTTTGGTCGGCCACTGTTTCTAAGCGATACCCCAGTTGACGTAAAGCGGGCTTCAGGGCCGCGGCAATTGCCTGCGGGTCATCCGCAGCCGCCAGCTTGATGTAATAGCGGTAGTTGGTCCTGCTGCCGAACCGGACCAGACCGGTACCGGCCAGTTCAGCCATGGGAATGTAAACAGAAGGGGTAAAACTGGTAGTTACGGCATTACTTCCCGGCATTGATTGCACCAGGCCTTCTACCCGGAAAACCGTCTGCCCCAGTTTTATCGAATCACCAGAGCTCACTTCGTATTGCAGGGCCAGGTTTTCATCCAGCACCGCGTAGCGGCCATGGTGTAAAGCCTGCATGGCCCTGGCCGGCTGCGACAGCACTTCCCCGTAAAAAGGGAAATCACCCGCGCGGGCCACTACCTGCACCAACCGCGTACCGCCATGCACATTCAGAAAAAGCGCCATGGAGGCAAAGTGGACATCAAGGGCATGGGCCACCCCGAGGGTATCGATCTGGCGTAGAAAAGCAGAATCAAGCGGGCCGTTATTGCGGATTACCAGATCAGCGCCCAGCAAGTCCTTGGCCTGCAAGTCAATATCCCGCTGCAGGTTGGCATCAAACGAATCGATGGCCACCAGCGATGCAATACCCACGATAATGGAGGCGGTAAACAGTAGTAACCGGTGCAAATTGTGCCGGGCATCTGCCCAGGCCATGCGCCACACCCACCGGTCGTTGAGCAAGTGCTTGTTGGGCTTCTTTATCCTGATTTCATATTCCATTATGTTGCCCGCAACAGCTTGTCCTCTACTAATTTGCCGGCTTTCAGGTGTAACATCCGCCCGGTCATGCCGGCCAGTTCATGGTTATGGGTAACCAGTACCAGGGTGGTGCCCTGTTCCTTGTTCATTTCAAAAATAAGGCGGGTTATGCCCCGGGCCGTTTCCTCATCGAGATTACCGGTAGGTTCATCGGCAAAGAGAATAGCCGGGCGGGTAATAAAAGCGCGGGCAATAGCTACCCGTTGCTGCTCACCCCCCGAAAGTTGCGCAGGGAAATGGTGGATACGGTCGGCCAGCCCTACCCGGTGCAATAATTCCCGGGCCTGCGGCCTGGCCGGGGCGCCACCCCGTAAATCGAGCGGCACCATTACATTTTCCAGGGCCGTAAGGGTAGGCAGCAATTGAAAATTCTGAAAAATAAACCCTACATACTGGTTACGCAGGTAGGCCCGGTCGTCCTCATGCAGGGCATTTAAGTTAATATCTGCCAGGGTAACCGCCCCTTGTGAGGGTACATCCAGGCCGGCACATATCCCCAGCAGGGTGGTTTTGCCGCTACCCGAAGGGCCAACAATAGCCACCGTTTCCTTTTTTTCTACCCGGAAGCTTATGTTATCCAGCACACGCAGCGCTTTGCCCCCCACCGTAAAAACCTTTGCAATTGTATTTACCTCCAACATTTGCCACAGATTTAAAAACCCTGATGTAATTAACTGACAAACAATCGTTTGGCGGTTAATTTACCTCATCATTCATGATTTTCATGAATGATCCGGGCTAACAGTGTAATATTAACAATAATGTTATTACTTTAACAGCAATTCAGTGAACGTGAACAGATGTATTTGGTTATTTATTTTATTGCCCTGATAACAGCAGCATTTTACCAGGGGAAAAGCCCGGGGAAGACCATTATCTTCTTTGGCGACAGCATTACAGCCGGATATGGGGTGGGCACCGACCTGGCCTTCCCGAAGCTCTTACAGGATAAATTAAGTAAAAACGGCTACCGTGTGGAGATCGTCAATGCCGGCCTGAGTGGTGAAACCAGTGCCGGAGGGGTCACCCGTATCGACTGGATACTTAACCGGGAATTCGACATTTTTGTCCTTGAGTTAGGGGCCAATGATGGCCTGCGCGGCCTGCCCCTGGCCGAAACAGCCAAAAACCTGCAACGTATTATCGACAAGGTAAAAGCCCGCTACCCGCAAACCATTATTGTGCTGGCCGGCATGCGGGTGCCCCCCAATATGGGTGAGGCCTACACACAGGAGTTTGCCGGCCTGTATGCCCAACTGGCCAGCCGGAATAATGCCCTGCTCATCCCGTTTATTCTGCAAGATGTAGCTGGTAATGAAGCCCTGAACCAACCCGATGGCATCCACCCCAACGCCCACGGCCACCGGATTATTGCCGATAACCTTTATCCGTTCTTTCGTGAAGTACTGGAGTGAACGTTACCGGGTTTGCAACCCGCCCTCTCCTCATGTAGCCCCAGTCAGCCACCAGGGCGCACCTCCTACGGACCCCAAAGGTGTGCAGCAGGCCTGTACACCTGCGGCACCTGCCTATTCATTGCTGTACTTTTTGGTGTAGCGCTCGAACAAGGCCTCCTGCCGGCCGTTGAGAATAATTTCCCTGCCCTGAATATAGGCATGGGTCAGCTTATTCGTCCTGAAGTCAAGGGCATCGCCCCGGGAGACAAATAAATTGGCCTGTTTGCCTTCTTTCAGAGAGCCCATTTTATTCCCAACACCCAGTATCTCTGCCGTATTAAGGGTAATTAGCTTTAAGGCTTCCTCCTTATCAAGGCCATAAGCCACAGCCGTACCGGCATAAAAAGGCAGGTTGCGGGCCAGGGCCAGCATCCCTGTATGGCTAAGGGCTACTTTTACCCCTGCCCGGGTCAGCTCTACCGGCAAACGGTACGGCAGGTCAACGTCCATATCGGCCCGGTCGGGCAGGCTGTGCACCCGTTGGATCACGGCCGGGATATTGTTGTCGGCCAAAAACTCCTTGACTGCCAGGGCGCCCGTACCGGTAACCACTGCGATGTGCTCAACCCCCTTCGCCTGGGCCATTTTTACCGACTCCACAATCTCTTTGGGGCCGTTGGTATGGATCATCAGCACTTTAGAGCCGTCAAACAAGCCTTGCATGGCCTCCAGCTTAAGGTTACGCTCTTTAGCAGCCAGGGCCCCGTAGGCCAGGGCATCGTCAAAGAAAGCGGCAATTTCAGCCACCTCGTTGGCATAGTTTTTATTAGGCTTACGGCTGAAGGTAAACGTGGCAAAATCAAAACGCCCCGTAATGCGGCCCGGCCAGTTCATATGTATGGCCAGGTCTGCAGTGTTGACGGCATCTTCCCAGTTCCAGCCATCCAGGTTCATCAGGGAGGAGGTGCCGGAAATAACCCCGCCCACCGGGGTTGTTTCGGCCAATAAAATGCCCATAAACCTAAAGGTAGGCGGCAACTCGCTGTCGGTGTTATACGACACCAGCGAGCGGACATTCGGGTTAAACCTGCCGGTCTCCCTGGAGTCACTCATCGCCCGCACTGAGCTAACCTCCTCTATCCCCACTTGCGAGTTGGGCAGAATGAAGCCGGGATAAACATGCTGGCCGGTAACATCAATTATCGTGTAACCGGCAATATCTATGCGGGCTTTGGTGGCATCGGCTACCAGGGTAATTATTCCCTGATCAAAGGCAATGAGGGAGTTGTCTATCACTTCACCATTGCCGAGGTGGGCAATCCCCCCTTTGAGTAAGATGGCCTGGGTCTGTTCCGCGGCCGGCTCGGGTACCTGGGCGGCTGCCCAGGACAAGCAGGCGCTAAGAAGTACGGATAAAATATAGTTTATTTTCATTTTTCTGCTGATTTTAAATTATTCAAGAAAAGAATCATAGGTAATGTCATCGCAATGGAAATCAAGTTTTTGCTTTGACTTTCCTTTCCGGGTGCGGCTGCCATTCTTTTTGGCTTCCTTCATTTTTTGGATGAGCCGGGCCCGTTCGGCACGGATATATTCGCGCCTGGCACGGTCCTGTTCCAGGTCGTAGTAAACTTTGCCATCCACAAGGGTCTTTTCGGCTATACTGTAAACCGACAACGGATGGCCCGACCACAGCACCACATCGGCATCTTTGCCCACGGTGATGCTGCCCATGTGATCATCAAGGTGCAACAGTTTGGCCGGGTTAATGGTGACCATCTTTAAAGCTTCTTCCTCGCTCATCCCCCCGTACTTCACCGATTTGGCCGCCTCCTGGTTCAGCCTTCTGATCTGGTTGGCATCATCGGAATTAATGGCTACCGTAACCCCGGCATCATGCATAATGGTGGCGTTATAGGGAATAGCATAGCGTACCTCCCATTTATAGGCCCACCAATCCGAAAAGGTGGAGGCCCCGGCCCCATGTTCGCGCATAATATCGGCCACTTTATAGCCTTCGAGGATATGCGTGAAGGTATTTACCCGAAAACCAAATCGTTCAGCCACTTTCATCAGCATATTTATTTCCGACTGCACGTAAGAGTGACAGGAGATAAAGCGTTCGCCCTTGATGATCTCCAGCATGGCCTCATCGGCCAGGTCCCTGCGGGGTGGCACGGCTTTAGCTTTAGCTTTTTTTGGCAGGGCGTTATACGCCTGCCATTTTTGCTCATACGCTTTGGCGCTGCTAAAGGCATCCATAAAGGCTTGCTCTACCCCCATGCGCGTTTGCGGAAAGCGGATAGAACTGGGGTTGCGGGAACGTTTCACATTCTCACCCAGGGCAAATTTGATAAACCCATCGGCCCCGGCAATTTTCATCTTCTCCGGTGACTCGCCCCAGCGGAGCTTAATCAGGGCCGACTGCCCGCCAATAGGGTTGGCCGAGCCATGCAATATCTGTAAGGCCACCACCCCGCCCGACAAGGCACGGTAGATGTTTATCTGCTCAGGGTCAATTACATCGCCAATGCGCACCATGCCCGAATTGGTAGCCACATCATTAATAGAGGTAGCCCCGATGTGCGAGTGTTCGTCAATAATGCCCGGGGTCAGGTGTTTGCCGGAGGCATCAATTACCCTGGCCCCCGTTGCCGACAGGTTCTTTCCTATTTGGGCTATCTTGCCCTCTTTCAGCAATACATCGGTATTTTCTAAAACACCCGCCTCGTCACTGGTCCAAACGGTAGCATTTTTAAACAGGATGGTTTGCTGCTGCGGTAGCGTTGGCGCCCCATAGGCCACAAACGGGTAAATCACCTCGCCCAGGTCAGGCACCTGGGGCTTATCGCCCTCTTTCCCTTTCTTTTCTTTTGGTTGCACATCCCCGGTACGTACCAACGTCCAGGTAACATCGCTGCCATCGGCCAGCTTGCCGGTACCTTTCCAGCCATTATGGGTACGCCAGCCCGAGAGCCGTACCAGGCCATCCCCTCCTGCCGGCTTAAAGCTGGCCGTGAGAATTTCTTTGGCGAATTTGGTTGTCAGGTCGATGTTGGTGGAATCGTTTACCTCAATCCTGGCTTTTTGCTTGCCCGGCTCCCCGGTTATTTTAACCTTGTAAACCGTGTTGCCCAGCGACAAGTCATATTTGCCCCTATTATCGGCTACCGACAGGGGTTTAAGCACAAAGCGGTTGCCCTGCACCCAGTTTTCGTGAATGATAGTCTTGTCGGCAAAAAGCTGCTCCGAAGTGATAATAAAATTAGCCAATTTGCCTTTGGCCAGGGAGCCTACCTGCCCGTATTCCCCCAGGAGATTAGCCGGGGTATAGGTTAACGCCTTTAAGGCCGCTTGCTGCGGCAGGCCATTGGCAATAGCTTTACGCAAATTGGGCCAGAAGTCAGCCGGCTTGGCCAAATCAGCCGTAGTAATGGCAAAGTTTACCCCCGCCCGGTACAAAGCTGCCAGGTTGGTGGGCGCCAGCTCCCAATGTTTCATATCAGCCAGCGATACATCCATGGCATCAATAGGGTCATCCACCTCATAGGCATCGGGGAAATTCACCGGCACGATAAGGGTGGCGTTGGTTGCCTTAATTTCGGTGAGGCGTTTATATTCATCACCACTCCCTTTGATAATATATTGCACGCCAAACTCATCGCCCAGCTTATCGGCCCGCAGCACCTCTAACCAGTTGCGGGCGGCAAAAATTTGCGGGAGTGACTGTGACAAAAGCCAGTGTTCCAAAGCCTGGTCTTTAAACGGCCGTGGGTTTTGCCGGCCATACCATTCGGCATCCAGGTAGGTTTGCCGCAACAGGGCAATAAACCCCATGGTGGAAACAGGATAGTTCTGGGTGGAAGAGCCGGTATTGAAGGAATAATGGGCCGCAGCGTGTTCATTCAGCAAAACATTGTTTTCCGAATCCTCGCCCAGGGTCACAAAAGCCGAAGTGCCCCTGGCCAGGCCATCGGCATGAAAGGTATTTACCGTACCGAAGCCCGCCTTGCGTAATGCTTCGGCCTTTTTGGTATCAATACTAAAATTTTCGGCTGCACTGTAGTCGGATTTTATAGCATCGTTGGCGTTATAGGCTCCTTTGGTTTTCGGCTCAATTTGTTCGGCCCCACGCCAACGGCTCCCTTTGGGCCGCTCAGCCTTGGGTACACCATAAGTGGTATAAATATCAATCAGCGAAGGGTAGATGTATTTCCCCTGCACATCGATAACCGTATAGCCGGCCGGAACAGCCCGGCTATCGCCAACATACTCTATCTTACCGTCCCGGATAAGCATTACGCCATTGGTAAAGATGGTCTGGTAATCGGTAACAATGGTGGCATTGGTAAAGGCAAAGGCCCGTTCGCGCTCATCCTTAACATCGTTGCGCGGAAAAGTAACCTGAGCCCAGCCGGATGCGGCATATACAGCCAACATCCAAACTAAAATTAGTTTCCTCATATTATTTTGCTTTTTGTTATTTTTCACCGAAAAAGTAAGGATAAAATCAGGCTATTTAAACTGTAAGCAGCCAATTTACATGAGCGGGGAACCATCAAATGTTGGCTCCGGGCCACACCCCGGCTATAGCTGACACACCTGACCCGGATTATTCCTACCGCAGCAAAGCTGCAAACAAACAAGCGGGTCAACGTAGCTTTATTGAAAAAACAAAGTTTTCGGGAGAACTATCATGAAAATCATGAATAATGAGGTAAATTAACCGCCAAACTATTGTTTGTCAGTTAATTACATCAGTTCCTTAGACTCCGGTTCAGTGGAGGTTAACCCCGATACGCCAAGGGCTTGGGATATTCAACCCTGTGGGCGAAAAATTCATCAGAATTTTTCGGGTTAATACAGAAAACAGCGTGTGTCAGGCACACCGGCCCAACAAGGCGAGGAATCAAACCCGCAAACAAACCACCACCGTTACTACACCAAATGAAGATCGTCACGGTTACCACCGTATCTGCATTTTTTTTAGTAATATCGCGGGACAGCATGAAAATACGGCAGACACTTATTTGGTTCGTCATCTCAGCCGCCTTTATCGGCCCGGGAACAGTAACCACGGCTACGAATGCCGGGGCCCGGTACGGCTTGTCGTTACTCTGGACCCTGGTGTTTGCCATACTAGCCTGCATCATCCTGCAAGAAGGGGCCGCCCGTATTAACATTGTAGCCAGGCTAAGCCTGGGACAGGCCATTGTGAAACAATTTGGTGGCAACAACCGCCAATCTGTTCTGGCCTATGGGCTAACTATTGCCGTGGTGCTGGGATGTGCCGCCTACGAGGCCGGCAATATCCTGGGGGCGGTGGCGGGCATGGCGCTAACGGCCAAAATTAATACCCAACTGGCCACGGCCGCCATCGTTGTCCTGGCCTTTGTGCTGTTGATTACCAACCGCTTTACCCTACTCACCGGCTTTCTGGCGGCCATTATCGGGATCATGGGGTTAAGCCTGCTGGGGGTAGCTTTTACCCTGGATATCGACCTTAAAGAAGCCGTTTCCGGCCTGGCCTGGCCCACCATCCCCCAAGGGGGCGAATTGCTTACCCTGGGCTTGATCGGCACTACCGTAGTGCCGTATAACCTGTTCCTTGGCTCACGGCTGGCGCAAGCGCAGGAACTAAAAAGTATGCGGCAGGGACTGGGCATGTCGGTAGTGCTTGGCGGCCTGATCTCCGTTTCGCTGATTTTAATCGGCAGCAAGGTGACCGGTATTTTCAGTTTTGCCGGGGTAGCCGCTGCCTTAAGCCGGGCCACCGGCCCCTGGGCCACCTATTTCTTTGCTTTCGGGCTGTTTGCGGCCGGGCTGACCTCCGCCATTACCGCCCCCTGGGCCGCCTCCATCACCCTTACTTCTACCCTGCCGTTAAAGGATACGGCCAGGGCATTTAAAGCTACCTGGATGCTGGTGTTGCTCACCGGCCTGGTATTTGGCATCAGTGGGGTAAAGCCCATCCCAATCATCCTCCTGGCCCAGGCCGCCAATGGCATTTTGCTGCCCTTCCTCGCTATCGCCATTCTACTTATTCTGAATAACAAAGCCATAATGTTAACCCAGGCTAACACCTGGCGGGGAAACCTGGGCCTACTACTGGTCATCTGGATTACCGGTATTCTGGGCTTGATCAATATCCTGAAGGCCACTTACAGCACCTTCGGGTATCAGCAAAACATCAATAATTTCACCCTTGGGGTACTCACGGTTATTGCCTTGCTGACTACCGTGGGCATAGGCCTGAAGCTATTCCATCAAAAAACTTAACCCGGATTATTCATGAAAATCATGAATAATGATGTAAATTAACCGCCAAACGATTGTTTGTCAGTTAATTACATCAGGTCCTTAGACTCCGGCTCAGCGGAGTCTAAGGACCTGATGAGTGCAAAATATTTTACCCTCAAATTTGGGTCATGCTTAATCTTGGGTTCATGCTATGTTTTGTGCATAACATGTTGTTTTACACTATTTTGCAGTTCATCAGCCCTGCGGGCGAAAAATTCATATGAATTTTTCGGGTTAAAAAGCCGTACTCAGCACCACATTAAATAACCTTCCCGTGAGGTAATTGGGTACGGCAAACTGTTGATTGTTGACATCGGTTATCCAGGTATAAGATACTGCATTACGGGCCCCGAAGAGGTTGTTGATTTCTACCCCGAGGCGCAGAAAGTCAAAGGCTTTATTAGTAAACCCGAATATTTTTGAGAAACCGATATCGAGCCGGTTGTAATCGTCACCGCCAAAAGAATTGCGTTGTTGCAGGTTATCCGGGGGGCCAACAGGCAAGCCACTGCCGTACTGAAAGTTGAGGTTGACCCGTAAGGTTGGGTCACCGGGAATATGGTCTTCAAAAACAAATGCCAGTTTAAACCGCTGATCGGTAGGCCTGCGCACCCAACCGGCATCCACCCCGGCAATTCTTTCCTGTGCCGACATCAGGCCAAAACTAAACCACGATTCGGTGCCGGGAATAAATTCCCCGCCCAGGCGGGCCTCAAAGCCCATTGCCCGGCCAGTAGCGGTGTATTCGGGATAGTATTGTTGCCGCACATTTTCAATAATATAGGGTATCAGGTTCCAGAGGTTCTTGTAGTAAACCTCTGTATTCAGCATAAACGGCCTTCCCCACCAGGTGATGCGGTATTCCATGCCCAGGTTAAGATGTAAGGAAGACTGGCCGTTGATATCGGTAAGAATAGTGCCGTCAGGGTTGCGGAATTCTTTGTAAAAAGGCTGCTGCTGGTAAATACCGGCCCCAAAGTTAACCGAAAGCCTGGGAGCGGCTACCGGCCGGTAACCCACCAATACCCGCGGACTGACTAATGTACGCCCATTGAGCGTATTGTAATTAGCCCGGACACCATACACCCACGACCACTGCCGCAGGTTAATAGTATGCTGGATGAACCCCTTGAGCAAATTGGCATTAGTAGTATGGTCGCCCTGAATACGGGCAACCACCTTCACATAGCCGGCCGAATCAGCCAACTCGTATTCACTCAGGTAATCATTAAAAACCTGTTTGGCATAGGCTATACCCCCGCTCAAGGTTTGCGAGGTGCTGATATCGTAGGTGAGTACCGACTCGGCATCAATAAGGATGGCGCTGAGGTTATTGCGGGCGTAATTGTACAAGGTGCCCGCCCCCCGTACCGAGATACACTCATTGAATTTATCGGAACCGATATTTTTGTCCACATCACAAAGCCGGTAGCCCCCTTCCAGGTCAATGTTCTCAATTTCCACATAGTTGGCCAGCGACACCATGGTAGTCCAGGTCAGCCGTTCAGAAAACCGGTGGTTTAACCTGAGCGCCCCCTGGTAGGTATGGTAGCGGAACTGCTGACGGCCATCGAAGGCTACCTCCAGGCGCAGTTCCTGGTTAAAGGTGCCAAAGCTGGTAATGGCAGACTCAGGGGTAACCTGATAATTATTGTTGGCATAGGCAAACAAGGCAGCGAGAGAGGTGTTTTCCGAGAGATTATACTGCCAATACGTTTGCGCATCGGTAAACCGGGGCTGGTACTCCCCTTCCACCTCTAAGGTGTTCAGCAAATAGGCCGAGCGCCTGTGCCGCACCCCTGCGAGGTAAGTAACCTTCTTGCCAAGGGTGCCCTCCACATGGGCTTTGCCGCCCAGCAAACTGATCATGGCCGAACCGGCAAAGGCCTGCGGTTGTTTATAGGTAGCCGCCAGCACCGAAGACATCTTATCGTCATACTGCACCGGCCAGCCCCCGGCTGAAAAATCAACCGCTGATACCAGGTCGGTATTGATAAAACTAAGCCCTTCCTGCTGCCCTGAGCGCACCAGAAACGGCCGGAAAACCGGAATAGTATTGACCAGCACCAGGTTTTCATCGTAGCTGCCGCCCCGCACTGAATAGGCCGTAGATAACTCATTATTGCTGGTAACCGAAGGCAGGGTAGCCATAATATTGCTGATATCCTGAAAAGGCACAGGCGACAGCGCCAGTTTACCGGCATTCAACCTTACTTTGGTAACGCTTATCATTTCCGGCTGGCCGGCCACAATTTGCAATTCCTCAAGCACATCCTGTTTTTCCGTTAACGTTATCGCCAACTGATCATTGTCGTGCACCTTAACATGCACCGAAATTAGTTGGGTTTCATATTGCACATGGCTGACCTGTAAATGGAAACGGCCAGGCTGTGGAAAGGCAAGGATAAAACGGCCATCAGCCGTTGTGGTAGTGCCGGTTGAATCCGGCAGCATCAGGATATTCACCCCGGCTATCCCGCGGCCCAGGCTATCGGCAACCCTGCCGGCTATTTCTACCTGGGCAAACACCCGGGGGGCCGCAAGCAAGAAAATCAACAGGGAAAACAACCGCATACAGCGTGGTTATACCGATTTCAGGTTAGCAATAGTCGCCTCGGGGTACTCTGACCGGAAAACAAAGCTGCCGGCCA
>Ga0256839_1002219_pt1 | contig 22097 bp, 25 predicted proteins | sample 354166metaG_FD_185968 | JGI IMG/M metagenome (GOLD analysis project Ga0256839, IMG submission 185968) | Hydrothermal vent microbial communities from Mid Atlantic Ridge, Atlantic Ocean - 354-166 | ecosystem: Environmental > Aquatic > Marine > Hydrothermal vents | place: Atlantic Ocean: Mid... | reverse complement strand
CAAAAAAGTGAAAAAGAAGGGGGGGGGGAGAAAATTCTCAACACTTTACTCAATCTTCTAAACCACGCAACTTAAAACAGACCGCTCTCACCAGTATTTGGGTGGCGGTAGTTTTAGTGGTGTTAGACCAACTGACCAAGTACTGGGCGGTTTCCAATTTAACCTTTGCTGAACCTGTTGCGGTGATGCCCTATTTAAACTGGACACTCGCCTATAACTACGGCGCCGCATTCAGCTTTTTAGCCGACATGGGCGGCTGGCAACGTTGGTTCTTCTCAGGATTAGCGCTGATTGTCAGCGTGGTCTTTATCGTCTGGTTATCCCGCTTACCCAAAGGCTTCACCACCGAAGTCTGGGGAATCAACCTCATACTCGGTGGCGCCATCGGCAACGTCATCGACCGCCTACTCGAAGGCCGAGTCACCGACTTCATCGACTTCTACATCGGAACATGGCACTACGCTACGTTTAATGTCGCGGATATGGCAATTTCAGTTGGTGCAGCGTTGTTGATCTACTCAGAGTTTTTTGTGAAACCTAAGTTAGAGAAAGAAAAGAGTGGTTGAGTTTTATAAAGCGTTCGAGGTATAAAAAAACCCTCATATCTTGTGGGAAAATGAGGGCTAAGGGGAGGCCGATTGAATCGGCTAGGGATAAATATGGGGGGTTATTTTTTATCGGTCGTGTTACATGACTTTGATGTGCCTTTGTCGAAAATTTTTGCCGCAGGGCAAAAACCTGTAAAACTCGCTTGAAGTGCATTGACACCTGCAAAGAGTGTGAGCCATAGCCATGTGGGTTGAGTTAAGTCTACCTGACCCATAAAGTGTGCCAACGTAATTGGTACAAGAATCATGATGGCGATTAAACGAATCATTATATTTGATTTCAAAATACTCTCCTTTTAGATGTATTGTCTCTTTAGGGAATATTATATTAGAGAATATAGATATAAGCAAATGCTTATTTTAACATTTGTTTTTTACCTGACGTAACCGATTTAAAAGTTTGATGAGTCGGCACTGAATCTTCCAAAAAAGATAGGCCGGTGGAATGGTTTTTTTAGAGTTAGATAAACTCATTTAAGGTGTGTTGACGTTGTTTGACCGCTTTGTTGAGCAATTGCAACATTCGGTAAGAGGGAGCGCCATCGGCGGGTAGGTTGTGGGTGACTTGAAAGGCTCTTAGAGCTTTTCGGGTTTTACTGCCTGCAATACCGTCGGGTTTTCCGGCGTTATAACCGAGTTGGTTGAGTGCACTTTGCAGTTGCTGCATTTGCTCTCGACTCATGCCTTTATCGTCTTTTGGCTGTTTTTTACTGAGAGGGGGGTTGCCTAAAATTCGATTGGAAAGGTGTCCAACCGCCAGCGCATAGTTGTTGGAGTTATTCCAGCGTTTAATCACTTGAAAATTGTCATAGATTAAAAAAGCGGGGCCACGGTGGTCGCTGGGCAGAATGAGTTTGGCGCTCTGTTCTGGGTTGGTGGAGAGTGGTTGACCATTGGTTTGTGTGATCCCTAATGCTTGCCATGCTTTGATCGAGCGTTTGGTTTTATTGTCAGCCAGTGCATAATTGAACCCTTTTGGTAGCGAAATTTCCTCCCCCCATGTCTGTTCTGAATTCCATCCTAAGTGTTGTAAAAAGCTTCCTGCGGAGTGAAATGCGTCGGGTAGACTGTCCCAAAGATTGATTTTTCCATCGCCATCACCGTCCACGGCGTACTTTAAATAGTTGGTGGGCATAAATTGCACTTGCCCCATTGCGCCCGCCCAAGAGCCTTTCATCTGTTCGATCTGTACGTGCCCTTGGTCAATGATGGTTAAGGCGGCCATCAGTTGCTTACTAAAAAAGGTGGTACGACGCGGGTCGTATGCCAGCGTGGCTAAGGAGGCGATAATCGGAAGATTGCCCGTAAAGCGTCCGTAGTTGGTCTCCATGCCCCAAAAAGAGGTGATGATGTGACTGGGAACGCCGTATTTTTGGGTAACTTCGTTGAGCAGTGCTTGATGCTTTCGATATTTTTGTTTGCCCACTTCAACGCGGTTTTTAGAGACGGCGCTGTTAAAGTATTGGTAAAAGGTTCGGGTAAATTCAGGCTGTTTTCGGTCAGATTCCAATACTTTTTGGCGAAGGCGAACCCCTTTAAAGGCTTGGTTGATCGTTTGTTCGGAAATGCCTGCTTGACGTGCTTGTTGTTTAAACTCGGTTAACCATTGTTGAAAGGCTTGCTCTTCTTCAGGAAATGAAGATTGTGCGAGTGCATTGAAGCTTAGTAAGCTAAAGGTGAGAACTAAGAGGGCCGGAAGGCGGGGTATTAAAATTTTCATGTAGGATTCGTATTTTTTCTTATAAGTCAGGTTTAAAATGGATTTTCACATTCTACCGAAACTAAATCAAAGTTGTAGGGGAAAACCGTTTAAAATTAGCACATTCTATTTATGAAACGCTTTTGGGACTTATTATGTTGAAATGTTTTGCGACCACCTCGGGTGGGTTAAGTGAGTTATTGCGTGAAGAGTTGATGGTGTTGGGCGCTAAAAATGTCAAAGCGCAACCCAGGGGGGTGACGTTTGAAGGCTCTCAAGAGTTAGCTTATCGCGCTTGTTTGTGGTCGCGTTTGGCCAACCGTATTTTTATTACGGTGTTGGAAGTGGAGCTGGACAATCAAGAGGAGTTAACCACCTCGGTCGCCGCGTTGGACTGGCAACAGCACATGGATGTGCGTGATGCGTTTGCGGTCTCTTTTTCAGGAAAGGGCATGGGCATTGACCACAGCCATTATGGGGCGCTTAAAATAAAAGACGGTATTGTCGATTACTTTATGGACAAACAGGACGATCGCCCAACGGTGGATACCGTTCATCCAAATTTACGGGTGCATGGTCACTTAAACCGTAACCAGTTGACGTTAAGTATTGATTTGGTGGGGTACAGCTTACACCAACGTGGCTATCGAGAAGGCCAGCAAGTAAAAGCGCCACTGAAAGAAAATTTGGCGGCGGCGTTATTGTATCGTTCGGGCTGGCCTGACATTGCCAAGCAAGGCGGCAGTTTGTATGACCCGATGTGTGGCTCAGGAACTTTTTTAATTGAAGCGGCGATGATGGCCTCCGATGCGGCACCGGGCTTAGATAAGCAAGACCGAATGTTGTTGAATCAGTGGAAACAGCACGATGCCGATTTATGGCAACGACTGGTTGGTGAAGCGCGTGGACGTAAAGCCTCAGGGATGGCAAGCTTACCGCCGATTTATGGTTCGGATGCCTCGCATAAATCGTTGGATATTGCGGAAGAGGCGATTTTAAATTCAGGTTATTTTAAACATATTGCTGTAAAACAGATGACGGTAGAACAGGGCCGTATCTGGGGCGATTGGCCAAAAGGATTGGTAATTGCCAACCCGCCTTATGGGGAGCGTTTGGGGGAAGTGGATGAGGTAAAAGTTATCTACACCGCACTGGGCAACTACCTTAAATCGGAGTTTGATGGTTGGCAAGCAGCAGTGTTTACCTGCAATCCTGAACTGGGCATGTACTTGGGGTTAAAAGCCAAGCGAAGCCATAAATTCGCCAATGGGCCAATGGAGTGTAAGCTGTTCCGTTTTGATGTGACCGAAGCTTATCACCGCGAGCCTGCCATTAAAGGGGGGGCAAATTTAGCCGATGGCGTGCAAAGCGCTTACCCTGAACTGGCGGAATCGGAAGGCGCGAAAATGTTTGCCAATCGCCTTAAAAAGAATCTAAAACCGTTACGTAAATGGGCAAAAAAATATGAGGTGAATGCCTACCGTGTGTACGATGCCGACATGCCAGAGTATGCACTGTCGATTGATTATTACCATACCGTGGAGGGCGGTGAATGGTTGGTGGTCAATGAATACGCTGCACCTAAAACGGTGGATAAAAGCAGTGCCAAAAAACGATTGTATGAGGCGTTATCGGTTCTTCCGAATGTGTTTGATTTGTCAGTGGATAACATTATTTTTAAGATTCGAGAGAAACAGAAAGGCAGTTCGCAGTACGAAAAATTGGATGAAAATAAACAGTTCTTTACCGTGGTTGAAAACGGCGTGAAATTACGGGTAAATTTCACCGATTATTTAGACACTGGACTGTTTTTAGACCACCGTGATGTACGTGCCTATGTTGCCGAAAAATCACGTCGAAAATCCCTGCTTAACCTATTTTGTTACACGGCGACTTTAACCGCACAAGCGGCGTGTTTAGGCGCTACCAGCAGTGTAAGCATTGATATGTCCAAAACCTATTTGTATTGGGCAAAGCATAATTTAATGAACAACGGTGTGGATGAGAATAAGCATCAATTAAAGCAAGCGGATGTACTGGATTGGTTAGAGAAAGAGAGCGAAAATCCAACCCAAGGGTTTGATGTAATATTTTTAGACCCCCCCTCGTTTTCAACCTCCAAACGAATGGAAGGCACGCTGGACATTCAACGAGATCACGTTACCTTAATTGAACAAGCGATGTGTTTATTAAACCCTGGCGGGTGTTTGGTGTTTTCCAATAATTTGCGTAAATTCAAGTTAGATAGAGAGGCACTGGGGGGGATAAAAATTGAAGATATCACTCGTAAAACCATGCCAAGAGATTTTGAACGAAACTCAAAAATTCATCAGGCGTGGGTGTTGCAGAAAGGTTAGTCTTTTATTTGTGGTATGAAAATATAGGGGGGGGGAGAAATTTTTTAATCCCTCCTAAAACTTGCGTTAAATTAATTATTGAATGGAGTTTATTCAACGCGGTCTTGAACAAAAAAACATCACTTTCTAAACTAAGTACAATCGTGTATTCTTGCGGTATTCAATATTTGAAAAAGGATTTTTAGAGGTATGGAACAACAGATACAGTTTGATGAGGCATTAATTAAGCGTTATAACCAGTCGGGACCTCGCTATACCTCTTATCCAACCGCGGTTCAGTTTGAAGAGAATTTTGGTATCGAGGATTATAAAGCGGCAGCGCAACGGAGTAATGACTCGGGGCGTGGGTTGTCGTTGTATTTTCACATTCCTTTTTGTGATACCGTCTGTTTTTTCTGTGCGTGTAATAAGGTTTGGACGCGCGATCGTTCGAAAACCACGCCTTATTTAGAGCGACTGTTTAAAGAGATTGAGATGCAGTCGGCACTGTATGATCCAAGCCGTAAGGTGGAGCAGTTACATTTAGGCGGCGGTACGCCAACCTTTATTAATAATGATGAAATGAAGCAGTTGATGGAGAAGACTCGTCAACACTTTAATTTATACGATGACGATTCGGGTGAGTATTCGATTGAGATTGATCCTCGTGAAGCCAATCGTGAGTCGGTTAAGCTATTGCGTGAACTTGGGTTTAATCGTATGAGTTTGGGGGTGCAGGATTTTGATCCGAACGTTCAGAAAGCGGTGAATCGAATTCAGTCGCAAGCGGAGACGTTTGAGGTGTTGGAAGGGGCGCGTGAAGCGGGGTTTTTATCGGTGAATGTCGATCTGATTTATGGTCTGCCCCTGCAAACCGAAAAGGGCTTTATTCGCACGCTGGATCAAGTGCTGGAAGCGGAACCGGATCGTTTCTCGATTTTTAACTATGCCCACATGCCAAGCATGTTCCCAACACAAAAGAAGATGAAAGAGGCGGACATGCCCTCTTCGGATGAGAAGTTGGCGATTTTACATGCAACGACGGAGCGCTTATTGCAAGCGGGTTATGTCTATATTGGTATGGATCACTTTGCCAAGCCCGATGATGAGTTGGCGGTGGCACAGCGCAATGAAACGCTTTATCGTAATTTTCAGGGGTATTCGACCCATGCAGAGTGCGATTTAATTGGGATGGGGGCGACCTCTATTTCATTGGTCAATAACACCTATGCACAAAATCGCAAAGGGTTAGATGAGTATTATCAAGCGATTGATGCGGGTGACTTGGCGGTGTTTAGAGGGGTTGAGTTAACAGAAGATGATGAGTTGCGTCGTGATATTATTACGCGATTAATCAGTCACTTTCATATTCACTTTGCAACGGTTGAGCAGCAGTGGAATATTCGTTTTAAGGAGTATTTTGCCAAAGAGTTGCCTAAGTTAGCACCGATGGTTGAAGATGGTTTGATGACATTGAATGATGAAGATCTTTATATTACGGCGAAAGGTCGCTTATTGATTCGTAACATCTGTATGGTGTTTGATGCCTATTTGAAGCCTGGGTCTGAGAACCGTTTTTCAAAAGTGATTTAAGTGAGTGAAATACTATCCGAGACCTTTGCACGAGAGGATATACGGATAAAAAAGGCTGAAATATGTCCGATTTTTGTTGAAAATCTTGTGAATAGCTGGCTATTCCCTGCGATTTCCGCCTCAATCAACCAAATTTCATCTCTTTTTTCTCTCGTACCCCTCTCGTGCAAAGGTCTCTATCCATAAAAAAGCGACCATTGGTCGCTTTTTTATGGATAACAACTTTAGGCTAGATTTCACTAATTAAAAATGTAACGCGACGGTTTTGTCGCTTGCCCTCAGGCGTTGCGTTACTGGCAATTGGGCGCTCTTCGCCATAGCCGTAGGTTTTAATTCGGTTGCTTGGAATACCGTTATCAATTAAATATAAAGCGACATTTTTTGCACGATTTTCAGACAGTTGTTGATTGTAGCTTTTGCTACCATCGGAGTCGGTGTGCCCTTCGATATAGACACGGGTATTAGGGTGTTGGCGCAGTGTATTAAGAACGGGCGCAAGGCGACTGAGTTCATAAGGGTCTAGCTCGGCAGAACCAGAGCGAAAATTAACGTTTTTAACGTTGATTTGGACAAACTCTTGACCGTTAATTTTAACAGCTTCGACATCAGTATCGGGATCCGAAGCGGTTTCTTGATTCACTTGATCAAAGACGGAGCGGGCGGTGTAACCGGCTAAGGCACCGATGGCGACTTTAGCCGCATTATTGTCAACGCCCATGGCATTTGCCGCAAGAGCACCACCAATGGCGGCAACAAAGGTGATGGCATTTTTATCGGTTTCACGGGTTTGTCCGGTATTGGTACAGGCGGAGGTTAAGCTTAATACACTTATAATGGCGGCGGTTCCAATGAGTTTTGAATTCAGTTTTAACATGATAGATTCTCTTTTTTCTTTAAAAGTGAGGCGTAATTTCATAATAAGGGCTCTATTTCTTGAATACAAGCGTGTTAAGAGTGTTGTCATGTTTTTTTAGGAGGTTCTTTAAATTTCTTCCCCCCCTATTTATAACAGAACAATGGTGGCTAGCCCTAAAAAAACAAAAAAACCAATCGAGTCGGTTACCGTGGTGAGCATAAGCCCTGAGGCGAGTGCGGGGTCAATTTTCATTCGCTGTAGAATGAGAGGGATTACTGCGCCAGCTAAGGCGGCAACTAGTAAGTTTACCATCATGGCGGTACCAAAAATAGCACTTAGTGCCCAGTCATTAAATAGGAACTGTACGGCAATAGCAGTAAGTGTCGCCCAAATTAAACCGTTAAATAGGCCAACAGTGGTCTCTTTAATGAGCAGTGAACGACTGTTACTTTTGGCGAGTTTTCCGGTAGCAAGTGCACGAATAACAATGGTGGCTGTTTGCGTGCCTGCAATGCCACCCATGCTGGCAATAATGGGCATTAAGATGGCAAGTGCAACGATCTGCTCAATGGTGGCATCGAATAGGCTAATCACCATTGAGGCAAAAATCGCCGTGAGTAAGTTAATGCCAAGCCAAAATGTTCGGCGTTTTGCGGTACGGGTGGCGGGGGCAAAAATATCATCCTCTTCATCCAGACCTGCACTGGCCATTTGAATATGTTCGGCTTCTTCACGAATAATATCGACCACGTCATCAATGGTGATTCGACCTAATATTTGGTTATTTTCATTCACAACCGCTGCTGAAATTAGGTCGTTCTTTTCAAAAATATGCGCAACCTCTTTGGCGGGTAGGTAGCTTTGAATGGCGGGAATATCGGTTTCCAGTACCTCTTGCACCAGCTTGTCTTCATCGTTAACCAGTAGGCTGGTGAGCTTTAAGGTGCCTACGTAGTGATCGTCACGGTCTCGGACAAAGAGTTCTGCCGTGCTGTCTGGTAGTTCACCGAGCTTTCGTAGGTAACGTAGTACAACGCCTAACGTGATATCGGCACGAATGGTAATGAAATCCATGCTCATTAAACCACCCGCGGTATCCTCTGGGTAGCTTAGCGCGGTTTCAACTGCAATTCGTTCAACGGGTTCGAGTGATTCAAGGAGCGCTTTTTGGGCACTGGGCTCTAAGGCTTGTGCAATATCGGTAATATCATCGGCTTCTAAGTCATCGGTGATCTTAACCAGTTCATGGGCTTGTAGCGACTCTAAAAGTTTGGCTCGTACTTCATCATTGGTGTGAGTAAGGATCTCCCCCTGTTGATCACTGTTTAAACACTTCCATAAAATTTGGCGCTCTTTAGGTGGGGTTGACTCCAGTAGCTCGGCAATCTCTTCGGGAACCAGTGATGAGAGGAGGTCGCGTACCTGATCAAAATGTTGGCTGTCAACGGCTTGTAACAGCTGTTCGGCTAGTTTACTTTTTTCAATAACAGAGTGTTGTGTCGCCATGTGTTTTCTCCGTTTACATAAAAGTTACGCTCAAGGGAGGTATTGTAGCAGGACAAAGGACGATGGTGAGGGGGAAACGCTAGGGAACGGGTGAATTTAGTGGGGATGGGGGGAGAAAATAATTTTTATCCGCTTAGATTATAATCTAAGCGGATAAAGTGCTATGAGGGGAGCTTAGATTATGCTTCTTCAACCGCCATATGTTTTACACCGCCTGATTTACGGTTATGGCTGCTGATTTTTTCTTTATGCTTGATAATTTGACGGTCAAGCTTATCGATCAGTCCATCAATTGAGGCGTACATATCTTCGGTTTGGTGCTGGGCAAATAGATCGGCGCCTGACACATGAACCGTGGCTTCTGCTTTTTGAGACAATTTTTCCACAGATAGGATGACGTGAACATTGGTCACGTGATCAAAGTGACGTTCTAGTTTTTCCATTTTTTCAGTGGTGTAAGTACGAAGTGCTTCGGTGATATCAACGTGATGACCGGTAATGTTAATTTGCATAGTGATCGCTCCTTTATGTAGTTTTTTTTTGCGATATAGATTGGGTTTTGATATTTCTTAAAAAAACCAATACTTAATTTGATTATACCACTGAGGTATTTTATTGAGTATTTATTTAAAGTCTTCGCCTAGGTAAACGCGCTTAACATCTTCATGGTTTAAAATTTCAGCGGGGGTGCCTGTGGCAAGGATGGTTCCGTTGTGGAGAATGTAGGCGTGATCGCAAACGCCTAATGTTTCGCGTACGTTATGATCGGTAATTAAGACGCCTATATTTTTTTCTTTGAGATGCCGAATAATGCTTTGAATATCTTTAACCGAGATAGGGTCAACACCTGCAAAAGGTTCGTCTAATAAGATAAAGCGTGGCTCCATCGCTAACGCACGGGCAATTTCTACACGGCGTCGCTCTCCACCCGATAGTGCTTGCCCGGGTTGGTCTAAAATGTGACCGATTTGTAGGTCATCAATGAGCTTTTGAAAAATGGTGGCTCTTTGATCTCGATTGAGTTCGGGGCGCATTTCTAAAATAGCATTGATGTTTTCAGAGACGGTGAGTTTGCGAAAAACGGAAGCCTCTTGTGGTAAATAGCCGATGCCAAGTTTTGCGCGTTTATGAATCGGTAGGTTGGTAATCTCTTGGTCATCAATAAAAATATGACCTGCATCGTTGGAGACTAGCCCCATCATCATGTAGAAGGTAGTGGTTTTTCCAGCGCCATTTGGGCCAAGTAAGCCGACGACTTGACCACTGTAAATGTCAATATCAACAGAGGTCACGACTTGTCTTTTTTTGTAGCTTTTGGCTAAACCTCTGGCGTAAAAATGAGCCATTCAATTACTCCTCATCCGCTGGGGCAGTTTTTGGGGGAGCTGGTTCAAAGGTAACAGAGACTCTATTTTGACCGTCTTTGCTCCCTTTTGCCATTAAGGTTTGCTTACTGACATCGTAAAAAATATTGCTGCCCGTAATGGTGTGTTTACCGGGTTGCATCACTTTGGCGTTGCCAGAGAGTAAAATCGTTTTGTGTTCGGTGTTGTATTGAATTAAATTCGCCTGACCGTTAATCCAGCTCTGTTCAACTTGGCTAAAGCGTTTAAAGGTGGCTGGTGCGCCATAAGCTTTGAGGGTTTGAAGTTGACCGTTGGGATGAATAATGGTGATTGTATCGCCAGTCAATTCTAAGCTGCCTTGTTGAATATTAACGTTACCGGTATAGGTGCTGATGCCTGTCTGTTCTTGTACTTCTAGGCGATCTGCAGTGATGTGAATGGGTTGTTCTTCGTCTGGTGTGGTCGGCTCGGCATGACTAAATAGGCTAAACAAGCACAGAGTGAAGAAAATAAAAAAAGCAGGGTAGTGTGTATTGATTGATGGCATGATAGAGGTCTTTTTTTATGGGGGACTGTGTGTTGTTGGCTGATAGGTTGTTTTTACGTTGGACATCAGTTGAAACAGACCTGACTCTAAGTTTGCGTGAAGCCCAACGCCTGTGGTGACACTACCTGTTTGTGTGAGCGTAATTGTATCACGGCTTAACAGTTCTGCTTGGCTTGCATTGTAGGTCAGGTTTTGAGTACTTAATGTACTTGGATTGCTGTTTTCGGTGGTGCGTTCAAGGGCGATTGGGTATTGCATTATTTGCACATCGCCAGAGAGCTGAATGGCTTCATCGTTTAATGTTTGACCATTTTGACTGCGGATAACGGTAAGGGTTTTGGGGGTCGTCAATAGGATGGTAGGTTGGGTAAACTGGCTGAGTTGGGTGGTTTCGTTATAGTGCCAAGTAGCGGTTTGAATGGTACTTTGTTTTTCGGGTTGGTCACGAGAAAACTCCCATGTAGTGCTTTGTGTTGCACTCCAATGATAAGGCTCAGGGGCTTTATGTGTGCTGGTATCCGATAAGATGGTTTGTTTTTTTTGATGAATGACCCAGAGCGCAACCAGTCCTAAAATGAGGGTGAAGAGCGTGATGCGAAGGGTGGATAGGCGCATGAGAGACTAGATGGATTCTCTTAAAAAGAAATCCATGTGTTGTTGCCAGTTGTCTTGTGAGCGCATGATGATTTCACAGGCCTCTCTTACACAACCTTTACCACCTTTAAAGGGCGAAACATAGTCAACTCTTGATTTCACTTCATCATCCCCATCCGCCGGGGTAATGGCAAGACCAATGCGGGTTAAGATGGGTAGATCTAAAATATCATCACCAATGTAGGCAATTTCATCTAACGAGAGCTTGAGTTCATCAACGAGTTTTAAAAAGGTAGGGAGTTTGTCTGGTACGCCTTGATAAACATGTTTGACCTTCAGGTCGTTCATTCGATTGGTCACGAGTTGAGATTTTCTGCCCGTAATAATACCTATATCAACTTGACTTTTTTGCAATAAAACCATACCGTGACCATCGCGCGTGTGGAAGGCTTTGTGCTCTTGGCCATCTTCGCTGTAAATGAGCATGTTGTTGGTTAACACACCATCCACATCTAAAATCAGTAGTTTAATTTTTTGTGCTTTTTGGGCAATTTCTTCTGAGATGAGCATGGGAGCTTCCCTTGTGTTTTAGCGACGTTTAAAATTAAGCGCCAGTGGTTCGGAGATAAAGCATCCCTAAATATGCCACAAAACCAAAGGTAAGTAAAAGCCCTTTTGGCGTATTAATGACCGCTTTTCCTTTTATGGGCAGAGCGAACAGTAACATGATGAGTGTGAATCCAAGCATTACTGGCATATCAATGGATAATATCTCGGGTTCCAATACAGAAGGTGCGAGTAGGGCTGGGACGGCGAGTACCGCTAAAATATTAAATAAGTTGGATCCGACAATGTTACCAATCATTAAGTCGGCCTCATTTTTTCGGGCGGCAGCAATTGCAGCGGCGAGTTCGGGTAGGCTCGTACCGATAGCGATGATGGTTAATCCAATGACGACTTCGGGAACACCAAAGGTTTGTGCAATATCGACTGCACCCCAAACCATCATTTTGGCACTAATCATTAAGATTATTAAGCCGCCAATAAGATAGAGAACACTTTTTTTCATGGGTAAATCAGGTTTTTCGCCGATCTCTTCAAGTGTATCTTTGACAAGCGGATCCGCTGGATCAATGGATTTATTGGCTTTAATCATCCAAGTTATGGTTAAAATAAGGGCAATCACTAAGATTATGCCATCCAGTATGCCAAGCTCTCCGTCTAATACCAGTGCGTAAGCACCCAAAGAGATGACCAGTAAAATCGGAAGCTCTCTTTTTAAGATAGAGGACTTAACCACAATCGGTGCAATGAGTGCGGCGACCCCTAATACGAGGGCAATATTGGCAATGTTAGAACCAACGGCATTTCCGATTGCCAGCCCTGGACTGCCATCTAATGCTGCTAGAACGGCAACCACAATTTCAGGCATAGAGGTTCCAAACCCTAAGACCACCACTCCTATAACCAGCGGGGATATTTTCATGTGAAGGGAGATGCTCGCCGCACCATCAATAAAAATATCAGAGCTCCATACGAGTAGAGCAAGCCCAATAAGAAGTACGACGCTGGGAAGAAGGAGAGTGCTGTCCATAGGTAAAATTACCGTTTGATTTAAGGGGGAGTTTAAAAAAGTGACATGATTATAGCGGAAGTTGAAATGAAATAAAAAATCTTTATGACTTGCGTGGTATAAGGTTATGACGAAATGTTGTTTGTCGTCAAGTTTAAAAATAAGGAGCAGATACCACAACCTTATTTTTCTCATTTAGATTTGAGTGTATAATTATTTGCTTATTTTGAGCGGTACGGTATTCATTAGTGGTAGAGTTACGGATTGGAACGTTTGGTTGGCAACATCACCATTGGCTTGGGTCATTTTATCCTGATGATTTACCTGAAGCGTGGCAGTTGGACTATTTTAGTAATGTCTGTCGTGTCGTTTTGGTGCCTCAGTCAGAGTGGCAGTATTGGTCACCAGCTGAGGTTCAGGCGATAGCGGAATCGATTGAGAGCGGTTTTGATATTTACTTAGCGCTTGATCATGATTTAGATAATGGTTTAGAAAATCCAAAAACGGTGGCAAAATTAACGAATATTGTCTCGTTACTGGGGCGTTCAGTTGTCGGGTTTGTTGTTTGGAGTGAGACGCCTTTTACACATTTAACGTTGTTACAGCGTCCGATTACATTAATCTCTTCGCAGCACTGTTTGCCGAGTTGGCAGTGGCAGAGAGAGGGGGTTTGGTTGTCGGGGAATCCGCTGGGCTGGACAGCCCAGCTGCCAGAAGATGGCAAAGAACAGACTGCACTGCTTATGGATTTTGTGAAAAGTTTATCGGCATTAGACGGGACGTGTTCAAAACAGAAAACGACCCCCTTTATTATAGGGGGGGATAAAATAGAGATGCAACAAGTGGCGAACCTTAAAACCATTAGTGAGCTGTTAGGATATTAAAATTTGAATCCCCGCTTTATGAGGCCTTTGGTGTAAAGGTCTCTTTATATTTTTAGAGAGTAGTATGACCGAAAAAGTAGAGACATTAATTGAAATAAAAGATCTGACGTTTTCCCGTGGAGAGCGTAAGATTTTTGATGGCATTACTTTGTCGATTCCGAAAGGAAAAATTACGGCGATTATGGGACCGAGTGGCAGTGGAAAGACCACCTTGTTAAAGTTGATTGCTGGTCAGCTACCACCCGATTCGGGTGAAGTGTTTGTTGAAGGGCTGAATGTCCACCAGCTCTCACGCAAAAAGTTATATCAGTTGCGACGAAAAATGGGGATGTTGTTTCAAAGTGGTGCACTGCTCGCCGATTTGAATGTGTTTGAAAATGTCGCGTTTCCATTAAGAGAACATACCAAACTACCTGAAGAGGTCATTTATGCCTTGGTATTAATGAAGTTGCAGGCGGTTGGTTTAAGGGGGGCAAAAGAGATGATGCCTTCTGAGTTGTCTGGCGGAATGTCTCGACGCGTGGCGTTGGCAAGAGGGATCGCGCTAGACCCCGAAATGATTTTTTACGATGAACCTTTTGTGGGTCAAGATCCGATTACCAAAGGGGTGTTGGTAAAATTAATTAAAACCTTAAATGAGAGTTTGGGACTAACCAGTGTATTGGTCTCTCATGATGTCGATGAGGTGATGATGATTGCCGATTATATTTGTGTCATCTCAGAAGGAAAACTCATTGCGGAAGGCACAAAAGAGGCGCTTCTTAACGAGTCGACGGGTTATGTAAACCAGTTTATTCATGGATTGCCAGATGGACCGGTACCGTTTCACTTTCCGAATGTCTCTTATACGGACGATTTAGAAGGCGTTCACACGGGTAAGAGGGGTTTAAAATGAGTGGCTTTCAGCGTTTTTTGCAGAATATGGGGCAAGGGTTTTTAGAGAAAGTGGCGGCATTTGGACGTGGTTCTCTGTTTATATGGTCGATATTGGCGGCGATTCCCTCTGCGCTGTTTCGGTTTGATTTACTGTTAAAACAGATCTATGTTACAGGTGTCTTATCGCTCCCCATTATTTTGATGGCAGGACTGTTTGTTGGCATGGTATTGAGCTTGCAAGGCTATAATATATTGGTGGAGTTTAACGCCGAAGAAGCGGTAGGAAGTATGACCGCACTCTCTTTGTTAAGAGAGCTTGGCCCTGTGGTTGGTGGGTTGTTATTTGCCGGTCGTGCAGGTTCGGCATTAACCGCTGAAATTGGGCTGATGCGATCCACAGAACAAATATCGGCGTTAGAGATGATGGCGGTAGACCCTTTAAAATTTATTTATGCCCCACGATTTTTAGCTGTCATTATTGTCCTGCCTTTGTTGGTATTAATCTTCAATGCGCTGGGCGTGTTTGGTGGTTATTTAGTTTCGGTTAGTTGGCTGGGGGTTGACTCGGGGGCTTTCTGGTCGCAAATGTCCAGTCAAGTAGACTGGCAAGAAGATGTATTAAATGGGGTGATTAAATCGGTCGCATTTGGCGTTTTGATTGCCGTAATCGCTTTGTTTCAGGGGGTTAATGCGATCCCTTCTTCGGAAGGCGTGAGCAATGCAACGACGCGTACGGTCGTACATGCTTCGTTAGGGATTTTGGGGTTAGATTTTATATTGACGTCCATTATGTTCAACTAGCATTTTAGAGAAATTAATAAAGGTTTTAATCAATAATGAAAAAACAGACAAAAATTGAGATATGGGTGGGTGCATTTGTCTTAATGAGTTTAATGGCTCTGGCATACCTTGCGTTTCAGGTGAGTAATTTTAGTGGCTGGAAGGATCGTCCGACGTATGAAGTGAGTGCTTTGTTTGATAATATTGGCGGGCTCAAAGAGCGTGCGCCATTAAAATTAAGTGGTGTGGTCATTGGGCGTATTACAGCGATTGAAATAGACCCTATCTCTTTTAAAGCCAGAGTACACATGAAAATAGATCAAGCGTTTAATCAACTGCCAGTTGATTCATCCGTCTCTATTCTAACGTCAGGCTTGTTAGGTGATCAATATGTTGGGCTTGAACCCGGTGGTGATGAAGAGGTATTGCAGCAAGGTTCTGAAATAGAGATGACTCAGTCTGCGATGGTGTTGGAAGAGCTGATTGGTCAGTTTTTAGTGAAGTTTAGTGAGAGTGATTAGGAGTCTTGAGATGCAAAAAGTTTGGATGAGGAGAGGTGTTATGAGCCATCATGGACTGCTTGGCTTGTTGATGATGGGGCTGTTTTTTTTAACACCTGTCGCCGTGGCTGCCATACCGCAAGATAATCCCGAAGAGATGGTACGCGCGTTGTCTGAGGAGTTGATTGCAAAAATTAATGAGCAGCGCATGGAGCTGGAAGCGCACCCAGAAAAGGTTAGGGCGTTTGCTGATCGCTATGTACTGCCCTATGTGGATACCGCAAAAATGGCACGTTACGTAATGGGGAAGTACTGGCGAACGGCAACGGATGCACAGAAAACCGCGTTTACACAGGCATTTTCAGATATGTTGATTCACTCTTACTCTAAGAACTTATTGAAGTTACAAATTGATAAAGTAGTGGTTAAACCGGCTCGAGAGGTTAAAAAGGGGGTTGTTACGGTTGCATCTGTGGTGACTCAGTCAGACGGCAATAAAACCGATGTCGTTTACCGAGCCTATTTAAACCGTAAAACACAGCAGTGGATGTTGTACGATATTTCGGTTGAAGGGATTAGCATGTTGTTAAACTACCGTAAATCTTACGGCTCTGAAATCTCTAAAAAAGGGTTGGAACAAGTGATTACTGAGATGGTCGCTAAAAACACTCTGACTCCAAACCGTGTTTAGGAAGAGCACATGACGAGCATTGAATGGTGTGAAAAAAAGTCTGAGATAACACTGCCCACCTCAGTCACGCTGGAAACGTTACCGCAACTTTTGCAACAGACGAAAGGCATTCTGTCTTTACCCGTTAAACAAGTGAACTTTCGTGCGGTAAAGCAGGCGGATAGTGCCGTTTTGGCGCTGTTATTAATTTGGTCTAAAAATTCTTCCCCCCCCCTTTGTATGATTGATTTGCCACAAACCCTGCAAGGGTTGGTGACACTTTATGATTTAGAATCAATTATTGTTTCTGAAACGTCTTAATCGCCCTTATCTTTAGGGGTGAATTCACTGGTAATAATTTATTGGGTAGGTCTATGTCGACGCCTTCAGCGGTCTGTTTTCATCAAGTTACAAAAAAATACGGGGATTTGTCCGCTTTAAAAGGCATCTCTTTTGAGGTTGAAGAGGGAGCTTTTTTTGGTCTATTAGGGCCTAATGGAGCCGGAAAGTCTACGTTAATTAATGCCATGTCAGGCTTGGTGATTCCAACATCAGGGCGTATTGCGATTCAAGGATTCGATGTTCAAAAAGAGTATCGTCAAACTCGGCGCTTATTGGGCTTGGTGCCTCAAGAGTTGATTGCCGATCCTTTTTTCTCCATTCGAGAGTTATTAGAGTTACAGTCGGGTTATTTTGGTTTAAGGGGCGCTCAACAAAAAGCGTGGGTGGGCGAGTTATTGGAACGTCTGGCGTTGTCAGATAAGTCGGATGCCAATACGGCTCAGCTTTCGGGCGGCATGAAACGTCGAGTTCTGATTGCGATGGCACTGGTACATCGCCCGAGGGTGTTGGTGTTGGATGAACCGACCGCGGGCGTGGATGTTGATTTGCGCCGAACGCTTTGGGCGTTTACCAAAGAGCTACACCAGCAAGGGCATACCATTATCTTAACGACGCACTATCTAGAAGAGGCTGAGGCACTGTGCGATAAGGTTGCGATTATGCAGAAGGGTGAAGTGAAGGCGCTGGACTCTACGCAAGCGCTGTTATCAAAACACCACTATCGTTATTTACGGGTGACATTAGCGTCGGAGGCGAATCAATTGATTGCACCACTTCAAGCACGATTGGTTGAAAAAGAGTCAAACGGGTTGGTCTTTAAATTAGAAAAAACGGCCTCACTCTCTCAGTTGTTAGCTTGGTTGCATGAAAGCCAGTTAGAGGTTACCGATGTCAGTAGCCGAGATGCGTCGTTAGAAGAGGTGTTTTTAGACTTAACGGCAGAGGGAGGTTCGGATGCAAAATAACTGGTTTGGCTGCTGGGCGCTGTTTGTTAAAGAGGTGCGTCGTTTTTATTCAGTGGTGGTGCAAACGGTCTTTGCACCGATTGTTGCAACGCTATTGTATTTATTAGTGTTTGGTCATGTACTGGATACACAAATTGAAACCTATGCCTCGGTAAGTTACAGCCAGTTTTTGATTCCAGGGCTGGTGATGATGGCGATCTTGCAAAATTCATTTTCAAATACTTCGTCGAGTTTAATTCAGTCTAAAATGCACGGTAATTTGTCGTTTGTACTGTTAAGCCCTATCTCTGCGTTTGAATTTTATTCGGCGTTTGTTTTGGCGTCGGTGGTACGTGGCGTTGTCGTTGGGTTGGGTATTTTGATTGTTGGAGTTATTGGGTTTGATTTGACGTGGCAGTCGCCGTTATGGGTGTTGGTTTTTGCTATATTGAGTGCCGCAATGATGGGAGGACTGGGGGTGTTAGCGGGGATTGTTTCAGACAAATATGATCATCTCTCGGCGTTTCAAAACTTTGTAATTATGCCGTTAACATTTTTGAGTGGTGTCTTTTACTCCATTCATGCACTGCCAGAATTTTGGCAGCAGTTGTCCTATTTTAATCCGTTCTTTTATATGGTGGATGGGTTCCGGTATGGTTTTTTTGCACAATCGGATGTCTCTGTTTACCTGAGTTTATCGATTACGGTTCTGTTCTTGATTCTCATCTCTTCGATAAATCTGATTTTATTGAATAAAGGCGTTAAAATACGCCAATAAATATTAAGAGACCTTTGCACGAAAGGATGCACGGATAAAAAAGGTTGAAATTCGCCTGATTTTTGTTGAAAGCCTTGCGAATACCTAAGGTATTTCCTGCGGTTTTCGCCTCAATCAGCCAAATTTCATCCCTTTTTTCTCTCGCGCAAAGGTCTCATTTCAAGGAGTAAGAGACGTGTCTCCCGATACAATTAAGCAGATGATAGAAGCGGCCATTCCAGAGAGTCGTGTAGAAACTAACGGTGAAGAGTGTAATTTTTCCATTATTGTGACCAGTAAAAGCTTTGAAGGAAAGTCACCTATTCAGCGTCATCGCATGGTCAACGATGTCTTTAAAACACAGTTTGATAGTGGAGAGCTTCATGCGCTGTCGATTAAAACCGTGGTTGCTTAACAAAATGAAAAAAGCAGAAATGTATGGATAAATTAGTTGTTGAGTGTGCAGGAAGGCTGTCAGGAAGTGTTGAGATTTCAGGTGCAAAAAATGCAGCACTGCCGATTTTAATTGGCTGTTTATTGGCTGAAACCCCTGTAAAGCTTTCAAATGTTCCGCATTTAATGGATGTGACAACAACGATTCAGCTGTTAGCATCAATGGGGGTAGAAATTCTCTTTGATGAGCATTTAAATATTGAAATTAATGCCGCCAATGTAACTGAAAAAGAGGCGCCTTATGAGTTAGTGAAAACCATGCGAGCGTCTATTTTGGTGTTAGGGCCATTGCTTGGGCGTTTTGGTGAAGCAAAAGTCTCTCTGCCCGGAGGTTGCGCAATTGGCACACGACCGGTTGATATCCATATTAAAGGGATGGAGAAAATGGGCGCTGAAATTTTGGTGGAGCAAGGGTATATTCTTGCAAAATCAAATGGGCGTTTGCAGGGGGCGGATATTTCGATGAGCCCCGTGACCGTGACGGGGACCGAGAATTTATTGATGGCCGCCGTGTTAGCCGAAGGCACCACCACATTAAGAAATGCTGCGCGTGAACCTGAAGTTACCGATCTTGCCGAGTTTTTAAATAAAATGGGGGCAAAGATTACTGGGCTAGGAACCGATACACTCGTCATTGAGGGTGTGGAACGTTTATCAGGCGTAGAGTATTCTGTGATTCCAGATCGTATTGAGGCGGGAACCTATTTGGCCGCCGCTGCCGTAACGCAGAGTCAGTTAACGGTAACGAAGGTGAATCCGAAACACTTAGAAGCGGTATTGGAAAAGTTTAAAGAGGCTGGGGCTGAAGTTTTTTGTTCCGAACACGAAGTGACCTTGGATATGCGAGGACGAACCTTAAAGCCTGTGGATATCCGAACCGACCCATACCCTCTGTTTCCAACCGATATGCAAGCCCAGTTTTTAGTGATGAATGCCTTGGCAGAGGGTGAATCAAAGATTGAAGAGACGATTTTTGAAAACCGCTTTATGCACGTCTCCGAGCTAGCTCGAATGGGCGCAGACATTTCACTGGATGGCAACACGGCCTACATAACAGGGGTTAAAAAACTCTTTGGTGCGCCGGTTATGGCAACCGATTTAAGAGCCTCTGCCAGTTTGATTTTGGCAGGGCTGGTTGCGGAAGGTGAAACCGTGATTAACCGTGTGTATCATATTGATCGTGGTTATGAGCTGGTTGAAGAGAAATTTCACAAGTTGGGTGCCCATATTTATCGAACAACGGATTAGGCGCTACTCCTTTTTTTTATTACATTGAATATTGAAAGACAATTATGAATGAACAGTTAACCATTGCGCTCTCGAAAGGGCGAATTTATCAAGATACTTTGCCACTGCTCGAAGCCGCAGGGATTGTGCCATTAGAAGATCCAACGAAGTGCCGTAAATTAATTATTCCAACGAATCATGAGCATATTCGTTTATTGATCGTTCGGGCAACGGATGCACCAACCTATGTGGCGCATGGTGCGGCAGATATTGGTGTGGCGGGTAAGGATGTTTTAATGGAGGCGCCGACGGATAATTTGTATGAGTTGCTTGATTTAGAAATTGCGAAGTGTGATTTGATGGTTGCGGGACCTGAAGTTGAAAAGCCGCATGGACATCGTCTAAAAATTGCAACCAAATACATTAAATCAGCGCAAGCCTATTATGCCCAAAAAGGCGAGCAAGTTGATCTAATCAAACTTTATGGCTCAATGGAAATTGCTCCGTTGATTGATCTAGCGGATCGCATTGTGGATTTAGTCGATACCGGCAATACACTTCGTGCCAATGGGTTAGTGCCAATGGAGCATATTGCTAAAATCAGTTCGCGTTTGATCGTCAATCAGCACGCCTATAAAACCAAATTTGATCAAATTAACACCATCGTTCAACAGTTTAAAACAGTGATAGAGAAAAAATAATGCTTAATATTCGTCGATTATCTGCGAGTGATGCAGGGTTTAGAGAGGAGTTGGATGCGCTTCTCGCGTGGGAGACCGTTTCGAATGAGTCGGTTAATGATATTGTTAAAGAGGTCGTCAATAATGTCCGAGTGAATGGAGATGCCGCTTTATTAGAATATACTGCAAAGTTTGACCGCTTATCTTTAACCTCGGGTACTGAGTTAGAAATTTCTCAAGAACGGTTGCAAGCGGCACTACTGCGTATTCCAGCCGATCAACGTGAGGCTCTGGAAGTTTCTGCTCAGCGTGTTCGTGATTATCATGAGCGACAAATTCAGCCCTCTTGGAGTTATGAAGAGGCCGACGGTACCATGCTTGGGCAACAAGTGACTCCGTTAGATACCGTTGGATTATATGTTCCTGGGGGAAAAGCCGCTTACCCTTCCTCGGTCATTATGAATGCGATTCCAGCCAAAGTGGCGGGGGTTGAAAAATTGATTATGGTTGTTCCTACGCCTGACGGAGAAGTGAACGATATGGTTTTGGCTGCAGCGGCAATTTGTGATGTGGATGCCGTATTTACCTTGGGAGGTGCGCAAGCTGTTGCTGCGTTAGCGTATGGAACTGAAACCGTTCCTGCGGTCGATAAAATTGTAGGGCCGGGTAATATTTATGTTGCGACCGCTAAGCGTATGGTGTTTGGTACGGTTGGCATTGATATGATTGCTGGACCGTCTGAAATCTTGGTGTATTGTGACGGAAAAACGAATCCAGATTGGATTGCAGTAGACCTGTTTTCACAAGCAGAGCATGATGAGGATGCGCAGTCTATTTTAGTGACACCTGATGCGGTATTTGCGGATAAGGTGTTGGAGAGTATGAACCGCTTATTACCCACCATGCCGCGTCAAGCAATTATTCGTAAAGCCTTAGAAGACCGTGGCGCATTGATTGTGGTTGATGATCAGTCTCAAGCGTTGGAGATGATTAATATCATTGCCCCTGAACATTTGGAACTGTCGGTTGAAGACCCTAAGGCACTCTTACCAAAAATTCGTCATGCAGGCGCGATTTTTATGGGGCGCTATACCGCAGAAGCCATTGGCGATTACTGTGCAGGGCCAAATCACGTGCTTCCAACCTCAAGAACGGCACGTTTTTCGTCACCACTTGGTGTATACGATTTTCAAAAGCGTTCAAGTTTGATTATGTGTTCTCATGAAGGTGCCAGCACCCTTGGAAAAATTGCCGGCGTGTTGGCGGATGGCGAAGGGTTGCAAGCGCATGCTGCATCGGCAAGGTATCGTATTAAGTCGTAGTCAT
>Ga0256839_1002218_pt1 | contig 22102 bp, 22 predicted proteins | sample 354166metaG_FD_185968 | JGI IMG/M metagenome (GOLD analysis project Ga0256839, IMG submission 185968) | Hydrothermal vent microbial communities from Mid Atlantic Ridge, Atlantic Ocean - 354-166 | ecosystem: Environmental > Aquatic > Marine > Hydrothermal vents | place: Atlantic Ocean: Mid... | reverse complement strand
GTGTACATAACGTTTGAAAAGATAGACGAACCCGAAATAGGGTTAGAGCTATAAATAGGGGCTGCCGGAGGGGAATCCCTGTCAGACTTTATGTAACTAAACGAGGTCTGGGCAATCAGGCCATTGGCCAGCTTAGTCCTTGACCCGAGGTTAAAGTTATGCTTAGCCAGCACGTTGGTATCCAGGTATCCCTGATCACGCAAGTAACTATAGCCAAAATTAACCGAAGAGTTTTCGTTTATATTATTGGTTACCTGTACCGAAGTTTGGTTTACCAAACCATCGTCAAAGAAAGTTTCGTAGTTTCGGTACGGGATATAATAATATTCAGCGCCTCTTTTTTCCGGGAATACATCCCATAAAGCTGCCCTGTCGTAAGGGTGCTTAATCGTAGCAATAGATGGATCAGTACTTAATTGTCCTGTACCATTCAGGCCGGGTTGGTCAAACGGAGCTCCCCAGTTAGAGAATGCAGCGGCAGCAAAGTTTTGCCAGCCGTTGCCATACTTGCTCTGAATATCAGGCAAACTGGCAACCTGGGTAATAAAGTTTGACTGGGTTACATTAATTTCCATTTTTTTATTGGAAGAACCCCGGCCATTTTTGGTCGTGATCAAAACCACTCCGTTACGCCCCTGCTCACCATATAATACGGTTGCACTCAATCCTTTCAGGATGTTAATGCTCTCAATGTTGTTAGGGTCAAGATCCAGGAAACGGCTTGAAGCGGTAGCACCACCACTGGCAAAGCTACGGTCTGCGTTAGTCTCGGTATTAAACACAATGCCGTCAACCACAAACAACGGTTGGTTGTTACCGGTAATGGAAGAATACCCTCTAATGAGCATGTTTGTTCCCGAACCGGCCAGGCCACTTGTAGAGGTAATATTTACCCCGGCCACTTTACCACGCAGCAGGCGGGCAACATCTCCTTCAGGCTTCTTAGCCAGCGCATCTTCGCCCACGGTGGTTACCGCATAGCCTAACGATGCTTTTTCACGTGTGATACCAAGGGCGGTTACAACAACCTCGGATAACTGCTCGGCATCGGAAGCCATAGAAACATCTATTACGCTTCTACTGCCAATTTCAACTTCCTGTGTCTGCAAACCGATGAAGGAAAATATCAGGGTTCCTCCCTCGGCCGGCACAGTAAGCTTGTAGTTACCGTCAATATCGGTAACTGCGCCTGTTGTGGTACCTTTCACAACTACGTTCACTCCCGGTATGCCGGATCCATCCTCAGCAGATGTTACCTTACCGGAAACAGTACGGTCTTGCGCAAAAGCCATAGCGGCTGCAAATAAGAACGCAAGACTGAGAAGTAAACTTTTTCTCATGCTTTTTAGTTTAAGTTAAACATTGATTTTCTCAAAGCGATTACCATAACCACTTTGTCTCAACTATAAAGGTAAACAAATAGGTGTTTCTTAAACAAGAATTTCGCGAATTTTTAGTGGTTTTTTATCAAAAAACCGGCCAAGCGGCCATTTTTTTAATTATTTCAAGATTATCAGCTCAATTCTCCGGTTTTTTGCCCGCCCGGAATCGTTTGCATTAGCAGCAACCGGCCGGCTGCTGCCATACCCCTGAAAACGCATCCGGCCTGGTGCAATGCCGTTATGCATCATATAAGCATAAACCGCCCTGGCCCTGTTTTCTGACAGGATTTTATTATATTCAGGGGTGCCGGTGTTGTCGGTATGACCGGCTATCTCAATCTGCAAGCCGGGGTGGGCTTTGAGGTAGGCAACCACGTACTTCAGGGCCTTTTTGGACTTTTCTGTGAGGGCGTACGAGTCGAAGGCAAAAAGCACATTGTTCAGAATGGTTTTTTCACCTCTTTGCAGCGGGCTTAAAGCAATGTTGGCTTCAACTCCCGGCCCGCTTGTGCGCACGCTGTCCAGGTGAAAATAATAACTGCGGAACAGATACCCTTCGGCACTAATATATAAAGCATAAGCTGCCCCCTCGGTGAGCACCATCAGGTATTCCCCGGTAACCGAGTCGGACGTAACCACACTGGCCGGTAGCTCTTTCGACAAATTAATCAGCTCTATCCGTGCCGCCAGGGGTGCGGCCGTTAACGAGTCATATACTTTGCCGGCAATATAACTGCTACGGTAGTTAAGGGCAATTTGCGGGGGGATATCAATCTGATAAAGTTTACTGACCAACTCTCCCCCCTGGCGGGTTTCATACGAGTAATAGCCATGGCGGCCATCGGCTGTAATAAACATGGCCAGTTCATCATTATGGGTGTTTACCGGATAGCCAAAGTTTACCGGTTCGCCCCATTGTTGACGATCATCCCGCTCAGCATAGTAAACATCAAAGCCGCCAAAGCCCGGGCGGCCATCGGAAGCAAAATACAAGGTTTGCCCGTTCACATGAATAAAAGGGGCTATATCGTCTTCCTTAGTGTTTATGGCCGGGCCAAGGTTACGCGGCCTGGACCAGCCCAGGCTATCGGTATAATGCGATACCCAAATGTCGCGCTTACCGAGCCCCCCCTTGCGGTTGGACACATAATACAAGGTACGGCCATCGGCTGAAAGGGCCGGTTGTGAATCCCAGGCGGAAGTGTTAATGGGCCGGCCGATATTTTTTGGCCTGCGCCAGCTATCGCCCTGCTTAAAGGTGATGTAAAGATCGCAACTGCCAAAGCCATCGGCACGCATGCAGGAGGTAAACACCATCGTCCGGCCATCGGCCGAAACCGTGCAGGTACCCTCATTATATTCCGAGGTAATGGCCGGGTCTATGGGCACCGGCTCGGCCCACTCCCCGGCATGGTTACGGGTGCTGGTGTAAATCTCTTCATCCTTTTCCCTCTTGATAAAAAACAAAGTCTTCAGGTCGGCTGTAAGTACCGGAAAGTATTGCTGCCGAAACCGGTTTAACGGGGCGGGCAACGGCCGGGGGTTGAAATTAAGCGGATCGTTAACCCTGGCCAGGGCAAATTCACAGTTTTTCCTGATGGTCAGGGCCCGTTGGTAATGGCGGTCGGAGGACGAAACCATGTGCAGGTATTTTTGACTGGCCGCCAGGGCCTCCTGGTAGTTGCCCTTGGCAAAGGCCGCTTCGGCCAAATGCAGGTGGGCACCGCGGTAGCGTGGGGCCTCCGGGAAGCGCCTGGCCAACTGCCGGTAATAAGGCAATGCCGCCTGCGGCTGATTGAGGATACTGTAAGCCGCCCCGGCCAAACGGTAGGCCTCGGCAAAAGCGGAATCTTTGCGGATGGCCAGGTTGTATTTGGCTATAGCCCCGGTAAAATCCCGCTCCCGCTGCAATTTTATACCCTGCTCTACCAGCTTCAGGGCCTTTTTATGGCTACTCGAAATTACCTGGGCCTTTAGCCCGCCCAGGCAGAAAACAAGTATCGGCAAAACTACCAGGCGCATCAGGGAATATTCAGGTACTTATGTTCTTGCAAGGATATCCGCCATTGCGGATTGGTCTTGACAAACTCAATAATGGCCGGCAATACCCTGGCCGACTTTTCCCATTCCGGCTGTAAGAGTTTGTAGCAGTTGGCCGGCACTTTGCTTTCGTGGTCTTCGGCCCAGATAAAATCATGGTGGTTGGCCACGATGATTTTTAACTCCATAGCCTTTGCCAGCACTTCGGGCAACGGGGGTTTAAACTTTTTAGGTGAAACACAAATCCAATCCCATTGACCGCTAAACTTATGCGCCCCGGCTGTTTCCAGGTGGGTACGCAGGCCCGAACGTTGCAGTTTCCCGGTGAGGCCATCTAAGTTATACATCAGGGGCTCCCCACCGGTTATGACCACAATTTTAGTCCGTGAACGGATGGCCAGTTCTACCAGGTCATCTTCCTCCACAGGGGTATATTTTTCTGCTTCCCAGGAATCTTTCACATCGCACCAGGAGCAACCCACATCACAACCGGCCAACCGGATAAAATAGGCCGGGGCGCCCCGGTACAACCCTTCGCCCTGCAGGGAGTAAAACGATTCCATTAAAGGTAAGGCATTCATTCGGTCAAACTTTCGGCCAATCCCTGGCGTGCTTTATAGGCTGCCATGGTATTCATGATCAGCGAGGCGATGGTCATCGGCCCCACCCCGCCCGGCACCGGGGTAATAAACGATGCCTTGGGTTCTATGGCCTCAAAGTCCACATCGCCCCGCAAGGCATAACCGCTTTTCTTGGTGTCGTCCGGCACGCGGTTAATGCCCACATCAATTACCACCACACCCTCTTTCACCATATCGGCCGTAATCAGGTTGGGCTTGCCTACGGCCACTACCAGGATGTCGGCCATACGCGTATATCGGGCCAGTTCCTGGGTGAAAATGTGGCAGATGGTCACCGTGGCATCGCCCGGGCCGGCCAGCAAAATACCCATAGGCATACCCACAATATGGCTTTTGCCCACCACCACACAGTGTTTGCCTTTGGTTTGAATAGCATACCTCTTCAGCAACTCCATCACCCCCATAGGCGTGGCCGGCAAATGGCTGTGGTGTTCCTGGTCAATCTTGCCAAAATTAGTAGGCGTAAAGCCGTCAACATCTTTTCTATGGTTGATATGGTCGGTAATCCTTTCTACCGAAATATGTTCGGGCAACGGCAACTGCACGATATAGCCGTCAATTTCATCATCCTTATTCAACCGCTCAATCTCTTCAACCAGGCGCGCCTCGGTTACATCGGCTGCAAACTTTATCAATGACGACTTATAGCCCACGGTTTCACAGGCTCTGATCTTATTACGCACATAGGTGCGGCTGGGGCCATCATCGCCCACCAGCACTGCGGCCAGGTGCGGGGGGCGCAAGCCGCGGGAAACAAGCTCCCGGACTTCCTCTGCCAATTCCATTTCGATATCGTTGGATATTTTTTTGCCGTCAATAAGCGTTGCCATAAGCTCAGTTTTCAGCGAAGATATCCTAAAAATCCGATTAAACGAACAGATATTTTACCCGAATGACAAAATCAACCATGAATGGAATGGAACAGCTATTGGCATCTGGTAAATACTGCGGTGCAGGATCGGCTTGCGGGTGCCATGGCCCGTGGTCACCAGGGCACTAAAACAACTAATCATACTGCCATACCCTTAGGCTCCTTTTCCTTATTAATCCGGTTTATTCACGATTTTCGTGAATAATGATACCTAAATTCAACTAGTAAATGCAACTTTTCGGAGGATAAAAGTTAATCATATTTTTTCAGAAGAAAGAGGGGAAAGCCCCTCCTTCCTTCTGAATGGATATATTGCTATATTACCCTCCGTCCAAAAAGTTGTAATATGAGCCATATAACCGAAGAACAAAGGTACACAATAGCAAGCATGTTATCACAGGGCTATAGACAAAGCGAAATAGCCAAAGTAATTGACAAAGACAAATCCGTTGTAAGCCGGGAGGTTATGGCCGACACCAGATCAACATATTGGGACTAATTTAAGATGGCGTTCCTCCGGAGCTATGCACGCCTTATATTCTTCAGGCCGGCATCTTATTTTATTACGCTGGTTAGAAGATTATACTGCCCACGGCAGTTATAACCCGGTTGACATCCATTGTCGATTGGTGAAGTGTCGGCAATTATTTAACTTTGTTATATGAATATTGAAAAACGAAAGAACAATCTGATAAATTGGCTGTCGGAGCTAAACAACGAAGCGCTGTTGAACAGAATAGAAGAATTGCAACAAGAATCTCAAGCTGATATTCCTAGAGAAATCCTTTCGTTACTTGACTCCTCTAATGCCATTGATCAATCCAGGTTAACCGAACATACAAACACGCGAAATCTACTAAATAAATGAGTAGAAAGATATTCTGGACACCAATTGGTCTGGAATCCTTAAAAGAAGCTCAATCCTTTATACTTGAACACTGGAATCAGCAAGTTTTAGCATATTTTCTCGATTTAGTTGACAATAGAATAGAACAACTAAGGTCTAATCCGAAGTTAGCACCAATCGTTGAAGCAACTGAATATCGAAAGTTACTGATACATAAGAATGTTTCAATTTTCTATACCTTAGAATCCGAAATCATCAAAATTCTATTGGTTTGGGATAATAGACAAGACCCGCAAACATTAAAAGAGAGGTTAACGGAGGCCAACATTGGCTAATGTCTAACTTCCTCAATGCCCGTACTTCAATAAACTACTATAGCGGGGCATCTTCATCCAGCCCGGCTTGCGGGTGCCATGGCCCGTGGTCATCAATCAATTTGCAGAACGGCCATAAAGGCCTCCTGGGGGATTTCTACATTGCCCACCTGGCGCATGCGTTTTTTGCCTTTTTTCTGCTTTTCCAGTAGCTTGCGCTTGCGGGTAATATCCCCGCCATAGCATTTGGCCAGCACATTTTTGCGCAGGGCCTTAACCGTGGTGCGGGCAATAATCTTCGTGCCAATGGCTGCCTGAATGGCAATTTCAAACATCTGCCGGGGCACTAACTCTTTAAGCTTTTCACACAAGCGCTTACCCCACTCATAGGCTTTATCACGGTGCACAATGGCCGACAGGGCATCTACCCCCTCACCGTTGAGCATGATGTCCAGTTTTACCATATTCGACTGCCGGAAACCAATCAACTCGTAGTCGAGCGAAGCATAACCCCGGGAGATTGTTTTCAGTTTATCAAAAAAATCGAAGACGATTTCACTCAGCGGCATCTCAAAAGTAAGTTCCACCCGGTCGGCCGTAAGGTACACCTGGTTTTTAATTTCCCCACGCTTATCCATACATAGGGAGATAACGCTACCGATATAATCGGCCTTGGTAATGATCTGCGCCCGGATAAACGGCTCTTCAATATGTGAAATCCCCCCCGGATCGGGCATTTCGGAGGGGGCATTGATATCTTCCACACGCCCGTCCGCATAAACAGCGTGGAACTGCACCGAAGGCACCGTGGTAATCACGGTCATGTTAAACTCGCGCTCCAAACGCTCCTGTACAATCTCCATGTGCAGCATCCCCAGAAACCCGCAACGGAAGCCAAAGCCCAGGGCCACCGAAGTCTCCGGCTCCCACACCAGCGAAGCATCATTAAGTTGCAATTTCTCCATGGAAGCCCGCAACTCTTCATATTCCGAAGTATCTACCGGATAAATACCGGCAAACACCATGGGTTTTACCTCTTCAAACCCTTGCACACTTTCGGCACAGGGGCGGTCAACATGGGTTATGGTATCGCCCACCTTTACTTCTTTGGCCACCTTAATCCCTGAAATAAGATAGCCTACATCCCCGGTACCTATTTCCTGGCGTGGCTCCTGGGTGAATTTCAGCACACCTATCTCATCGGCATCATACTCCTTGCCGGTATTGACAAATTTTACTTTATCGCCCTTGCCGATTTTACCGTTCAGCACCCGGAAGTACACCTCTATGCCCCGGAACGGGTTAAACACCGAATCGAAGATCATGGCTTGCAGGGGGGCCTCCGGGTCGCCCGCAGGGGCCGGTACCCGTTCCACTATGGCCGCCAGGATTTCCTCCACGCCAATGCCTTCTTTGCCGCTGGCCAGGATAATCTCCTCCTTGCGGCAGCCCAGCAGGTCCACCACTTCATCGGCCACTTCATCGGGGTTGGCCCCCGGTAAGTCTATTTTATTTAGTACCGGGATAATCTCCAGGTCGTTTTCCAGGGCCAGGTAAAGGTTAGAGATCGTCTGGGCTTCTATCCCCTGCGAAGCGTCCACAATCAGCAAAGCCCCCTCACAGGCCGCAATCGAGCGCGAGACCTCATAGGAAAAGTCTACATGGCCGGGGGTGTCAATCAGGTTGAGGATATAGTTTTCGCCCTGGCAGGTATAATTCATCTGGATGGCGTGGCTTTTAATGGTAATGCCCCGCTCCCGCTCCAGGTCCATGTTATCCAGCAATTGTTCCTGCATATCCCGGCCGGCAATGGTTTGCGTTTTCTCCAGCAACCTGTCGGCCAGGGTACTCTTACCATGATCAATGTGGGCTATAATACAGAAGTTCCTTATTTCTTTCACCTGCTCCGTTCAAATTGAACCGCAAAATTATTGAATAATAACCGTTTCATTCCCTGTTGAGGGAGAAGAATTCTGCCCACAGGGCAAAAGATTGGGCCGGCAAGTAATTAGTTTTGCCGATTATGAGTGTCATCCCTGCCGAAGTAAAGAAAAAAGAAAATATTGCCGAGTACATTATCCATATGTACCAGACCGAAGACCTGATCATTGCCTATGATTTTAACCTCGATGATATTTTTACCTATGTGATCAGGCACATGAGCAAAGATGAACAGGTGTTGAAACAATTGCTGCTGTGGTATGCCGGGATAATTGAGGCCATGCAGGCCGAGGGGGTCAAAAACAGCCAACAGCGCTTGCGTGCTACCCAGCGCTATGTGGCCGAACTCAGCCGCCTGCATGAAGCGTTGCTGGCCGGTGACACGAAGTACGCTACGCTGTACGACAAAGCCGGCAAGGACATCCAGCACCATATCCACTTGTCGGGCAACACCGTTACCAACCCCGTGCAAGTATGCCTGAATGGGCTTTATGGCATGTTACTGTTGAAATTAAATGGTAAAAAGATTACGGCCGGACAGCAGGCCGTATTGGAGAAATTCGGGGCTGTACTGGCCTACCTGAGTGAGGTTTATAAAAACCGTCCTGCGGCCGGCACTTCAGCCTAGCATGGCCACTTCTTTATGTTGCAACCGCAGGGTTTGCTTGCCACGCTCAAGCAACAGCCGGCCGAATTCATCCGTGCCCCTTATTACCCCGGTAAATTCTTCGCCAGCAGCCCTAAACTGGCGTTCTTCACCAAACCCCAGCATGCTTTGATGGTAGCGCTGGCGCCAGTTTTCTCTGTTTCTTTCTTTCAGCATAGCATAATTATGGGCAATATGCACTAACAAGTTGTTGAGTAACTTGTTAAGATCAGAATGGCGGCCGGTAGCCTGTTTTACCGATACGGCCTTTAAGGCAGCGGGGAACTCAACCTGGTTCACATTCAGGCCAATGCCTACCACCGCAACCACAAAACTGCTGCCCCGCAAGGTGTTTTCAATAAGTATGCCGGCTATCTTCCGGTCACGGAAATAAATATCGTTTGGCCATTTTATCTTAACCTCGCCCGGCAAAATGTCCTCCAACATGTCTTTTATGCCCAGGCTTACTGCTACGGTAAGCAGAAACTGCTCATTAGGCTTAAGAAACGTTGGTTGCAAAATAAGGCTGAAGGTAAGGTTTTGCCCCGGGGCCGAGTGCCATTGGTTACCAGCCTGGCCCTTACCGGCCGTTTGCGCATCGGTAATCACCACCGTACCCTCCTTTACCCCGGCAGGCAACAAGTTTTGCGCAATCTCGTTTGTTGAATGACAAGATGGCAGGTAATATACCTGATTTGTCGGGAAAGGCAGGTTGGCAAGGATTTTATACACTATTTTTTAGTAATTTTGCGAAAATCAAAAATAGTACATGAGTAAACAAAACGGGGGGCTTAATGCCGAACAATTAAGCCAGGTGGTTGTGAAAGGCATGCAGGAGAAAAAAGCGGAGGATGTAGTGGTGATGGATTTGCGGGCCGTAAACAATGCCGTAGCCGACTTTTTTGTGATCTGCTCCGGTAACTCGGATACCCATATTGATGCCATTGCCGAGTCTGTTGACAAGGAAGTGAGCCAGGCAGATGGCCAAACCCCCTGGCACCGTGAAGGGATTAACCATAAAACCTGGGTGTTGCTCGACTATGTAGATGTGGTGGTACACGTATTTAACCACGATAGAAGAGAGTTTTATGCGCTTGAATCGTTGTGGGGCGATGCCAAAATCACCCGCTACGATGGCGTAACCACCGCAGAAGCATAAACGAAAGATTTAAAGAAATCACATGGCAAATAACCAAGATAATCGAAAAAATAACCCTAAGGTGCCGCCTAAGCAGAATTTTCAGCTATGGATTATCCTTACCCTGGTCGTGCTGATCTTATCGGTATTTTACCTTAACAAGAGCAGTGCCGTAATCGAGATCTCTGAGAAGCGCTTCGAGAAAATGGCCCTCAGCCACGATGTGGAGAAGGTAGTTTTCATCCGCAACCAGAACTATGTGGAGGTAACCCTGAAAAAAGAGGCCTTGCAGAACGCCAAATACAAAGCCGAACTCGATTCGCGCTCTACCTTGCTTTCGGATACCGGCCCGCACTATAAGTTCAAGGTATATTCGGGCGAAAAATTCAGTGAAAAAATAGAAAAAATCAATGCCGAACTTGGCGAAGACGAAGCCATAGACGTAAACATTGAAGACCGCAGTGATTTTACCTCCATCCTCTTCAACTGGGGCTTTTTGCTGCTGCTCCTGTTCGGCTTCTGGTTTATGATGCGCAGGATGACCGGTGGCGGTGGCCCCGGTGGGCAAATCTTCAATATCGGCAAATCCAGGGCGGCCCTGTTTGATGCCGACAGCAAGGTAAAGGTTACCTTTAAAGATGTAGCCGGCCTGGAAGAAGCCAAAGAGGAAGTGAAGGAAATTGTTGACTTCCTCAAAGAACCGGCAAAATTCACCAAACTGGGGGGCAAAATACCCAAAGGCGCCCTGCTGGTAGGCCCTCCCGGTACCGGCAAAACCCTGCTGGCCAAAGCCGTGGCCGGGGAAGCGGCCGTGCCGTTTTTTACCCTGTCGGGCTCCGACTTCGTGGAAATGTTTGTGGGCGTGGGCGCTGCCCGCGTGCGCGACCTCTTCAAGCAGGCCAAAGAAAAAGCCCCTTGTATTGTGTTTATCGATGAAATTGACGCCATCGGCCGTTCGCGTGGCCGGGGGCAAATGCCCGGCAGCAACGATGAACGGGAAAATACCCTTAACTCACTGCTGGTAGAAATGGACGGGTTTTCCACCGATTCCGGAGTGATTATCCTGGCTGCCACCAACCGCCCCGATGTGCTGGACAACGCCCTGTTGCGCCCCGGCCGCTTCGACCGCCAGATCAGCATCGACAAACCCGATATCATAGGCCGTGATGCCATCTTTAAGGTACATTTAAAGCCTTTGAAACTGGCCGATGATGTTGACTCCAAAAAGCTGGCCGCCCAAACCCCGGGATTTGCCGGGGCCGAAATTGCCAACGTGTGCAACGAAGCCGCCCTGATTGCCGCCCGGGAAAGTAAACCGGCCGTAGAAATGACCGATTTCCACAATGCCATTGACCGGGTAATTGGCGGGCTGGAGAAAAAGAATAAAATCATCTCGCCCGAAGAGAAGAAAATTGTGGCCTACCACGAAGCCGGCCATGCCGTAGCCGGCTGGTTCCTGGAACATGCCGACCCCTTAGTGAAGGTAAGCATTGTACCCCGTGGCCTGGCGGCCCTCGGGTATGCCCAGTACCTGCCCAAAGAGCAGTTCCTCTACCAAACCGACCAACTGGAGGACGAGATGTGCATGGCCCTTGGCGGCCGTGCGGCCGAAGAAATTATCTTTGGCAAAATCTCTACCGGGGCCCTCAGCGACCTGGAGCGGATTACCAAAGTGGCCTATAATATGGTTTCCATCTACGGCATGAACGACAAAATCGGCAATGTGTCATTTTATGACCCCAAACAATCGGAATTTTCTTTTGGCAAGCCCTACTCGGAAGCCACGGCCGAAGTAATTGACCAGGAAGTAAAGAAGATCATAGAAAAGGCATACAAGCGCACCAAAGAGCTGTTGTTGCACCACCGCGAGCACCTCGATATCCTGGCCAAAGAATTGCTCAAACGCGAAGTTATCTACCAGTCCGACCTGGAAGAACTGATTGGCAAGCGCCCCTTTGTCGCCCAAACCAATTATGATGCCTTTGTGAATAACAAGGAGGATCAGCAAGCCAAAGCGGCCCCGGCAGAAGCCACTACAGAAGCGGGGAAACAAGGGGCAGATGAGGTAAAGGAACCGCCCTCCGAACCGGCAGCACCCCCCCCGGCCAGCGAGGGGCCAAAACCGGCAGGTAAACCTTCGGACACCGGGATTGAGGCCCGGGAGTCGGCATAGGTAACTTAATTCCGCTAATAACCGATGGCCCTGACCCTTACCCTCCCGGCAGATAAGAAAGTTTATTTTGCCTCTGATTTTCACCTCGGCACACCCAACCCCCAGGCCAGCCGGCAGCGGGAGCAAAAGCTGATCCGTTGGCTGGACATGGCCGCCCGCGATGCAGCAGCCATTTTTTTGCTGGGGGATATTTTCGATTTCTGGTTTGAATACAGGCGGGTGGTACCGAAAGGCTTTGTGCGCTTTCAGGGCAAACTGGCACAACTGGCCGACAGCGGCATTGAACTCTACCTGTTCACCGGCAATCATGATATGTGGATGTACGGTTACTTCCCCGAAGAGTTTGGTATTGCCGTTTATCACGACCCGGTAGATCTCAGCATCAATCAGCATAAATTTCTTGTCGGTCATGGCGATGGCCTGGGGCCCGGGGATAGCAAATACAAAATGTTGAAAAAAATCTTCGGCAATAGGCTAAGCCAGCGGCTGTTTGCCATGCTGCACCCGTCAATTGGCGTAGGCATGGCCCTCAGGTGGTCGCAGAGAAGCCGCCTGGCCAACACCCACCACGAAGAAGTGTTTCATGGCGATAATGAACATTTGCTGGTGTATTGCCGTGACCAGGAAGCCCAACAGCATCGCGATTATTATATCTTTGGCCACCGCCACCTGGTGCTTGACCTGGAGGTAGCCGCCAACAGCCGTTACCTGAACCCGGGCGATTGGGTCACCGGGGCAAATTACATAGCTTTTGATGGTCATGAATGTAAACTTACGGCCTTTACCGGCTAAACTGCTCCTGGCCCTATGGCTGGGGCCCCTGGCGGCCCTGGCGCAAACCGCTCCCCCCGATACGCTGGCCTTTACGGCAGAAATCACTGCTTTCTCGCAAGACCGCACCGGTAATGTCTTCCTGGCTTTTGCAGGCGGGGCCATCAGCAAGTATAGCCCGGCCCTGGACTCCCTGATTGCATTCAGCCCCGCTAAACTGGGCGATATAACCCTGCTTGAGGCCTGGCACGGCTTCCAGATTTTTGCTTTTTATGCCGATTTTCAGGAATATGCCCTGCTTGACCGGTTTTTAACCCGCGATACCCGCTACCGGCTCTCGTCTTCCCCGCAGGATTACATCGATATCAGCACCATCAGCAGCGACCAAAAAATATGGGCGTTTGAAGAAAGCCAGTTACGGCTGGTAAAGCGCAACCCGAATATCCGGGAGGTTACCCTTGAAGTACCGCTGGAGTTCATCATTGATGCCGATGACCACAGGATTACCTACCTGCGGGAATACCAGAACCTGGTATTTATGGTGGATGCCTTGTCGGGGATTTATATTTTTGATAACCTGGGCAACTACCTGAAAAAAATTGCAGCCGCGGGCATAACCCACTGCAGTTTCTATGACGATAACCTTTTCTACATTACCGGCAACCGGATGGTAGTGGCCAACCTGTATAAAGCAGAGCAACAAGAACTTATCCTGCCGGCAGGCAATTACCTGGGCGTTCTCCCCTCCGGCAACAGGTTTTACCTGGTAAGCCCGCAACACCTGGCAGGGCCCTTTGCCCTGGAATAAGACCGGGGATGCGGAAAATTAGAATAGTGCAAAAAGAAGAAACGCCTCGGTCAAAGGCGTTTCTAAGGTCAAAAACTCAAAATAAATAGGACTAATTTTTAAAAATTCATCCAATAACAACGGCATAAATATAGCGACTCCCGGAATAAAACCTAAAGTTCTGGCAATTTTTTCATCAAATTATGTGTTTTTATCCGGCTTTGCGGAAAGAAATCAGAGAAATCCTCGCTAGAACTGTCCGGTTTCGTAACAACTTTGTACATTTCAGCACAGAAAAACCAAGGGGTTCCCCTTAACTACAGCCCTGCCCAAAATAAGCGGGTTGGCATAGTTTTTATATGTAATAAGTATAAATTAACCTGATTGTGGAGAAAGAACTAGGTAAGATCCTGATCATCGATGATGACGAAGATGTGTTGTTGGCGGCAAAACTGTTACTGAAAAAACACGCCCAACAAGTAATAATTGAAAAGAATCCCAATAAAATACCATTTTTATTGAACAATGATTCCTACGATGTCATCCTGCTGGACATGAATTTCAGCAAGGATATCACCAGTGGCAAGGAAGGCTTTCACTGGCTGAACGAGATACTCGACCGTGACCCGCAGGCTGTGGTTATCCTTATCACGGCCTTTGGCGATGTGGAAATGGCCGTAAAAGCCCTCAAGGAAGGGGCTACCGACTTTGTGCTTAAACCCTGGCAAAACGAGAAGCTGCTGGCTACCCTGGCTACGGCCTCCAAGCTCAAGCAGTCGTACAAAGAAGTTGACCGTCTGCAGAAAGCCAAGAAGCAGTTGGAGCATGATATCAATCAACCTTTTAAAGATATCATTGGCAACAGCCCGGCCATGCACAGCGTTTATAACCTGATTGATAAAGTAGCCCAAACCGATGCCAACATCCTCATCCTGGGCGAGAACGGCACCGGCAAGGAACTGATAGCCCGGGCCATCCACCAGAAATCATTACGCAAAGACAATGTGTTTATTGGCGTGGACATGGGCGCCATTACCGAAACCTTGTTTGAAAGTGAGTTGTTCGGCCATAAGCAAGGTGCTTTTACCGATGCCCGGGCCGACCGGGCCGGGCGGTTTGAAATTGCCCACCAAGGCACCCTCTTTCTCGATGAAATTGGCAACCTGAGCCTGCCGTTGCAGGCAAAACTGCTGGCCGTATTGCAAAACCGCGAGGTAACCCGCCTGGGGACCAATACGCCTATTCCCATCGATATCCGGTTGATCTGCGCCACCAATATGCCCATTGAGGAAATGGTGGCTGAAAACAGGTTTCGCCAGGACCTGCTGTACCGCATAAACACAGTAGAGATTAAACTGCCACCTTTGCGCGCGCGCGTAGAAGACATCCCCCAACTGGCCGAACACTTTGTGGCCATGTATGCCAAAAAATACCGTAAAGAAATCAGTGGCCTGAGCGAAGCTGCCCTTGGCCATTTACGTAAATACCCCTGGCCGGGCAACGTGCGCGAGTTGCAGCATGCCATTGAGCGGGCCATTATCATGACCGAGCATGACCAACTCAACCAGGAAGACTTCTTCTTTCTTACGGCCTCATCACAACCCCTGCCCACCAGCCAAACCGACAACTTCAACCTCGATGAGATAGAACGAAATGTTATTCACCGGGCCCTTGAGAAACATGGCGGCAATATTTCCAAAGCGGCCAAAGAACTGGGGCTGACCCGGGCCTCTTTATACCGAAGGTTAGAAAAACATGGCCTTTAACAGTTTCAACCGTCAGGTTATCCTGCGCATTGTTGGGATTGTATTTACCGGCATTCTGCTCTACACACAGATTGAGGGCGGCCTGAACCTGATGGGCACCTTGCTGTTCAGCTTTTTACTGTTTGCCCAAATTGTTGCCCTGGTTAAATTCTTAAACAAAGCCAATGAAGAAGTACTTTCCTTTTTTGACTCCATAAAGTTTGACGAAATAGAGCAAACTTTTGCTGCCTCCGGCAACACCCGGATTACGGGCAAACTCAACGAAGAGTTTAACAAGGTGGTAGCCAAAATGAAAGAAATCAGGAAAGAGAAAGAGGCTGACTTTCAATACATGCGCAACATTGTCCGGCATGTGGGCATCGGGCTGATCACCTTTGATAAAGCCGGCAATATCCAACTCATGAATGCCGCAGCAAAAAAGTTGCTTAACACCAAACAGGTAGGCAATGTAAAAGAACTGGAAGCCATCTCCCCGCAACTGGTAGAGAGTTTTTTCAAGCTGAGGACCGGGGGGCGCAGCCTGCTCAAACTGCAAATTAACGGGGATATCATTCAATTGGCTGTTTTTGCCATTGAACTCACCTTGCGGGGCGAAGAATTTAAGCTGGTCTCCCTGCAAAACATTCAGAATGAGTTGGAGGAGATGGAAATGGATGCCTGGCAAAACCTGGTGCGGGTGCTGACCCATGAAATCATGAACTCGGTAACCCCTATCTCCTCGCTGGCCGGCACCGTAGAAGCAGAACTCAAAACCCAACTCTCCAACGACCAGGAAATCAACCACTTGTCGAACGAAGATATCGAAGACCTGTACCATGCCGTGCAAACGATTCAAAAGCGTAGCAAAGGCCTGATCAGGTTTGTGCAGGATTTCCGTAACCTCACCCACATCCCCAAGCCTAAAATCAGCGAGGTCAAAGCAGCTACCCTGCTCAAAGAAATCAGCACCTTGTTTAAAAGCGAGATTGCCGCCCATAACATTACGTTCAAATCTTCGGTAGTGCCCCCCTCCTTAACTATCATGGCCGACAAGGAAATGATAGCGCAAGTATTGATTAACCTGATAAAGAACTCGTTCCAGGCGTTTGACGAGCAGACCAACCGGATTGTGGAAGTGAAAGCTACCCTTTCGGAAAAGGGCCGGCCGGTAATCAGCGTTAAAGACAATGGCAGTGGCATAGACGAAGAAGCCATGGAAAAAATATTTATTCCGTTTTTCACCACCAAGAAATCCGGCTCGGGCATCGGCCTGAGTTTGTCGCGCCAAATTATGCGCAAGCACCAGGGCACGCTGACGGTAAAATCGAAGTTAGACGAAGGCACAGAGTTTCAACTGAAGTTTTGATTTAATGAAAGTTTTTATCAGTTTTGCAACATATTATTAGCCCATTCAAATGGAGGATATTGCCAAAAAAGTTGAGGACATTTTAGTGAATAAACTGGGCATAGCCGCAACTGAAGTTACCCCTGACGCCAACTTGATTAAAGACCTGGGGATTGATTCCCTCGATTATGCCGAACTGGTGATGGAGTTTGAACAAACTTTTGATATCAGGATACCCGACAGCGATGCCGAACTGCTTAGTACGGTAAGCCAGGCCGTAGATTATATCAGCAGCAAAATAGGCGGCTAACCCGCAAAGCCCGGTAAAGTTTTCCGCTTCTCAGGCCGGCTCCGTTTTCTCATAAGCATTGTAACCCCGTACCGTGGTGGCCGCAAACCGCTGGTTTAGCTTATGCGCCTGCGCCCCGTGGCGGTATTTCCAGGTTACCGCCTCTTCATCCCAGTAAACCCGGTATTTTTTTTCGCCAATAAGCAGCACATCTTCCTCGTAAATTTCCTGCCCCATCATATCGCAGAAACCGGTAAATTGCAATATAATGCAATTGGGAAGCACCAACTCCCCACGCACAAACTCCACCCTGCCCGGACGGGTCAACATCCGCTTTTTTTTGTCCCAGGCTTTAAACTTAAATCTTGAGGCCATAATACTACCGAATCAGCAATCCCCGTGTGGCCCGGGTGGCCATTGATCTCCCGATACCCCGGGAGCATCGGCCCTGCGGGCAGAAAATTTTTATGGGTTTCCCGGACTAAGTTAATGGATATTTTTTATTCCCTCATCCGGGCGGTCTTAGCCCCGCATATTTGCGGATAAGGCGGGTAATGGTAACCGGGCAATACTATATTATGTAAACCGGCTGATGATGGCATTGACCTGGCCAAAATAACTGCCGCCAAACAGGTTTAAATGCACGAACAGAGGATAAAGGTTATAGAGGTCGAGGCGCTCCTCGAAGCCCGGCTCCAGGGGGTAAACCTCCGCGTATGCCCGGTAAAATTCAGCACTAAAGCCCCCGAAAAGGTGCGCGAAAGCAAGATCCATCTCCCGGTGACCATAATACACGGCCGGGTCCACCAGGCACGGGGCACCGGCAGCATCCACCATCAGGTTACCCGACCACAGGTCGCCATGCAGCAAGGCAGGTGGCTCCGTTGGCATCATGGAAGTCAGCCGGTTCAGTACGGCTTCAACATCGCGCTTAAAGCCCTTATCCACCAGGTTCCGGTCAAAAGCCAGTTTTAACATCGGGGCAATTCTGTGCCTGGCGAAAAAAGTTGGCCAGTCAGCAGTTTTTGTATTGGCTTGCGGTAAGGAACCAATGAAATTATCATGGTGCAAGCCAAAAGCATCTGCTGTTTGCCGGTGTAAACCGGCCAGTTTCACCGCCAGCTCCCGCCAGTAGCCAGCCCCCCGGCCGGCCGCTTCAATAAATTCCATCAGTAAGTAAGTTGCATTCCCTTGCGTGTGCAGGTTTATAACCTGCGGAATAGTAAAATCAGAGAACCTACGCAACAAGTTTAAGCCCTTAACTTCGGCCGCAAACATGGGGGCGGCCTGTGCCCCACGGTTTACCTTGAGAAAAAACGGGGCCGCTGTAGTTATCACCTTATACGCAGCATTAATGGAACCGCCACCAACAGGTTGAAAACCCAGCACCTCAATCTTTTGTCCTGATTTCTGCCGCAGAAGGCCGGCAATAATTCCTGTATCCATACTACCGTACATTTTGGTACATTCATTTGTTCATAAACGTACAATAATCAGCCCAAGAATTTGGTCGTATTTTTTATACCGCTGATTATCTGCTATTTACAATTTATGGCATAGCAATTGTGCAAGGCAAGTTAATCAAAATAAAATGGACAAACCGAAGCCGGGATGCCAATTCGTCTTATAGCAACACCCTCCCGGCTTCTTTTTTTAACCCTACCCCATGCCCTTCTGAAAATTCTGCTAAACTCTCAGACAATAAAAAAACCGGCCATCGGCAGCAAGCCAACAGCCGGCAGCAACCCCAAAAGCAACCGGTTTATCGTTGCGCCAGCAGCCCACCCGACTGCACCAGGCGGATAAACTCGTCCCGGTAGCCATTCTCATCGGCCCCTTTGGCGCTATGGGCCAGGGCAAGAACCTGCAAATAGTTGCTTTGCCCTTTAAACTCCGAATCGCGCAACAACATACCGAATTCGGCCACTGCGGCTGCCCAGCGGAAATTATCCGAAGAAGCAGTTAGAGGCGTGTTGCTATCGGCAATAACGTGGGTGCGCAGGGTACTTTTATTACCATCGGGCTGTTTGTACCGCAGCTTTACGGTCATCAATTCATGGCCTTTGTTATTTTTCACCGGCCGGGTTTGCTGATATTTCAGGGGGTCGATGTTGCCCGTATTGGCCTCTACCCCCACAGGAATAATTTCATACAAGGCTGTAACCGTATGGCCGGCCCCCAATTCCCCGGCATCTTTTTTATCATCATTAAAGTCCTCGTCATGCAGTTTACGGTTTTCATAACCGATAAGCCGGTAGGCCTGCACCAGGGCCGGGTTAAATTCTACCTGTATCTTTACATCCCTGGCAATGGTAAACATGGTGCCGCCAAACTCACTCACCAGCACTTTTTTGGCCTCCATAATATTATCAATGTAAGCATAATTACCGTTGCCCTTGTCGGCCAGGATTTCCATCTTGGAATCCTTGTAATTGCCCATACCAAAGCCCAGCACGGTAAGAAAAACCCCGCTCTCCCGTTCCTGCGTGATCAACCTTTCCATGGCGGCATTGCTCGACACACCCACATTAAAGTCGCCATCCGTGGCCAGGACAATCCGGTTATTGCCGCCCTCAATAAAATTCTCACGGGCAATTTTATAGGCCAATTTTATCCCCTGGCCACCAGCCGTAGAACCTCCCGCTTCTAAGTTGTTCAGGGCTTTGCGGATAGTTTCTTTATGGGCCCCGGAAGTTGGCGGCAGCACCAAACCGGCCGCCCCGGCATACACCACAATGGCCACCTTGTCTTGTTCACGCAGTTGGCCTACCAGCAAGCCGAAAGCCGATTTGAGCAAGGGCAGCTTATTGGGGGCGCCCATAGAGCCGGAGACATCCAGCAAAAACACCAAATTACTGGCCGGCAGGTTTTCGGTAGCTATTTTCTTGCCCTGAAGGCCAATATGCACCAGTTTATGGGTGGTATTCCACGGGGCCTGCGACACCTCGGTGGTGACCGCAAACGGCTCATCACCGGCAGGGGCAGGGTAATCGTAGTTGAAATAGTTCACCATTTCTTCTATCCGTACAGCATCCTTTGGCGGGGCCTGGCCGTTGTGCAAAAACCTGCGGATGTTGCTGTAAGAAGCGGCATCCACATCAATAGCAAAGGTGGACAAAGGGGTACGCAGCGGGTTATGAAAAATATTATCGTGAATGGTAGCGTACTCTTCGGTGTTCCGGTTTACGGGCTCCGGCTGACTATACAAAACCGGGCCCATAACAGCCGGGGCCACAAGCCCGGCCCGGGTTTTGGCGGCATCTCCGGCCGGCATAACCATTTCTTCTGCCACAGCCCTATCGAAGGCAATAGCTGTTAACTGTACATTTATTACCTCGCGGTTGCCCACTTTTTGCTCCTGGGTTTCATAGCCAATGGCCGTAAACACCAAAACCTGTCCGGGCGAAGCCATAAGGGCATAGCGGCCATCATAACCGGTAACCGTGCCCGACAAACTGCCTTTGTGGGTAACCTTAACCCCTGCCAGGGGCAAGCCTGTGCCGGCCGTGGTTACCGTACCGGTGATCTTTTTTTCCCGGGCCCACGCGTTACCCATAGTAACGGCAAGCACCAACATCATCAACCATAACTTTTTCATCGTTTTTTTGCGTTTTGTTCACCCTAATGATGACGGAACCTGTCATATTCCATAAATTATTTTCATTTTTGAACTGCCGAAGGAAAAAATGCGCTTTTTTAAAGGGATATCAGACAAAACAACTGACCAGCAGTTGGCGGAAAAATACCGGCAAACCGGTGATCCCGCTTATGTTGCCGAACTCTACAGCCGCTATCTTCACCTCATTTACCCGGTAGCCCTGAACTACCTGAAAATAAAGGAAGATGCCGAGGATATCAGCATTAAAATCTTTGAGGTAATGCAGGAGAAACTCTCCGGACAGGCCATAGACAATATAGGCGGCTGGGTGCATACAGTAACCAAAAATGAGTGCCTGATGGTGTTGCGGTCAGCCACCCGGAGCAAACAAAAAGAAATTGAATACGCCAGCTTTATGGAAATTGAGCGGGACGGGCATCATACAGGTGAGGTGGATATTGAAAGTGATTTGCAGAAGCTGGAAGATTGCCTGAGAAGACTGGTAAAAGAGCAAAAGCAGTGCCTCGAGCTGTTTTATAAGCAGGGCAAATGCTATAAAGAAATTGCCAACTTAACCGGCCTGGGATTAAAAAAGGTGAAGAGCAGCCTGCAAAATGGCAAACGGAATTTAAAAATTTGTATGGGAGGAGGTCAAAATGAATAACGCAGAGTTCAATAGCCGGCAGCACCTTACCTATGAGGAACTGGTAGCCTATCATCAGGGTTACCTGGGCAATAGCGAAATGCACCGGCTGGAAACACATTTAATTGACTGCCCCCTGTGCAACGAGGCCCTGGAAGGGTTGGCTGGCATTGAAGAAGCCGAACTGGAGAAAAGGCTCTCGCGTATCCGGCAGACTACCGGCACCATTCCAAAGGAGGGCTTCTCAAAGGCGCAGTGGCTGGCTGTTGCCGCCTCGGTAGCCCTGGTTGTTACGGTTTCTTTCTTGTTTTTCAACCGTTCAGCGCCCGATGAATTGTTAGCCGAAAAGCAACCGGCAGAGGAAAAGGCTGTGACCAGCAGGCCGCAACCTCCGGTGAGTCCTGCCGATACGCTTTACGCAGAAGCCCGGGCCGGACAAACCCTTAACGAAGCAGACAACCTGGCCGCAACTACGGCTGAACAAGCCCCTGCGGCTGAGCCTGTGGCAGCCCCGGCCCCTGCGGATAGCCGTACCGAAACCCTGGCCGGGGCAGGGGAAGAAACAACTGTGCCGGCAGCGGCAGAAGAAGCAAACGCTAGCGTCCGTATGGCCGAGGCGCTGCCAACTGAAGATTCAGTGACAACCGAACTTGCGGCTGCCATGCCGGCCCGGGAGGAGGTAACCGACACCATGGCCCCCGCGGTGGCCACCACAACCACTCCGGCACGGGTAGAGGAACGGGTAGAGGAAGAAGCAGCCGCCAAAAGCAAAAAGGCCGTTGAGGTTACCGCCATACCGCCCCGTCCCGAAAAAGGTAACCGGGCCTACAAGCGCTACCTGAAACGTAACCTTAACTACCCCGAAACAGCCAAAGAGAACAATATTGCCGGGGAGGTAACCTTACGCTTAACCATTACTACCGATGGCCGT
>Ga0256839_1002217_pt1 | contig 22121 bp, 16 predicted proteins | sample 354166metaG_FD_185968 | JGI IMG/M metagenome (GOLD analysis project Ga0256839, IMG submission 185968) | Hydrothermal vent microbial communities from Mid Atlantic Ridge, Atlantic Ocean - 354-166 | ecosystem: Environmental > Aquatic > Marine > Hydrothermal vents | place: Atlantic Ocean: Mid... | reverse complement strand
AGCCATCCAGCAAGGGGCTTATTTGGCGAAAGCCATCTTGAAAATCATGCAAGGACAAACACCCGCTCAACCTTTTACGTACAAAGACAAAGGCTCTCTGGCCACAGTAGGCCGACGCAGGGCTGTAGCTGATTTGAGGCGTTTAAAGTTTGGAGGATACTTGGCCTGGTGGTTGTGGTCTTTGGTGCACCTGATGTCCATAAGTGGTTTTAAAAATAAAGTTCTGGTAGCCATAAACTGGGCTATAAGTTACTTCAGCTACGAGAAAAGCAACCGTTTAATCATCAGAAAAGGCGAGAACTAAACCCGCACATCTGCTCTTTGGCCCAATCTACTCCACAGCCAGGCCAAAGCAAAACCCGAAAGTAAGTGCCATACCCCCCACCAGGCCAAAATCATAGCCATACCGCCCAGACCAGCAAAAAAATTGAATACCAGCACTAACCCCAAACCGGTGTTCTGAATGCCCGTCTCTATGGCTACGGCACGGGCATCTGCCTCAGCCAGCTTAAAAAATTTGGCGAAAGCATAGGCCATCAACAAACTCAGGCCGTTGTGCATGGCTACAATCCAAAAAACCCAGTGCAAATGCTCGTACATCTTGCCTAGATTCTTGTATAAAGCCAAAGCAATGAAGCCCAAAAACAAAACTATGGACAACCGATTCACAAAACGCTTGATGCGCCGTGTCAACACCGGAAAACGCCCCTGAAACCAAATCCCCAGGCTCACCGGCACCAAAATCAAAATCGTAATGGATTTGACCATCTTCCACGGGCTAACCGACACCTCCTGAAAAATCTCCTCCGAACCGGGTACAAAACTCGACCAAAAGGCAAAGCTCAAGGGCGTAATCAAAACCGCAGCCAAAGTGGAAATGCTCGTCAAAGAGACTGACAAAGCCGTATTCCCGCCGGCCAGATGCACCATAAAATTGGAAACATTGCCGCCCGGACAAGTCGCTATCAACATCATGCCCAAAGCCAGGCTCACAGGGGGATAAAAAACATACACCAAAGCCAGCGAAAGCAAAGGCAACAGCAAATACTCCGAAACCATGCCCACCACAGCAGCTTTAGGAGCAAGCAACACCCTGCGAAAATCCTGCCAATGCAAATCCAATGCTACACCAAACATGATGAAAGCCAACAAAAAATTGAGGGCAAGCAAGTCGCCCTCGTTAAAGACAATGCGTATTTGATCTAAGTCCATGCAACTGCAAAATTGCGCAAAAATCGTAACTTTGTTTTTCCATTACAGCCCCCCATAACAAGCCGACCACCATGCCCGATTTCTTACACCTGCACTGCCACACCCAATTTTCCTTGCTCGACGGCGCTACCAGCATCCCTGCCATGATGCAAAAAGCCAAAGAAGATGGCCAAAAAGGCGTAGCCCTCACCGATCACGGCAACATGTTCGGCGCTTTTAAATTTGTGGCTGAAGCCGAAAAAAACAACCTCAAACCCATCGTGGGCTGTGAGTTTTACATGGTCGAAGACCGCCACCGCAAATCTTTCTCCCGAAACGCAGGTGAAGCCGATCAACGCTACCACCAATTGCTGCTGGCCAAAAACCAAAAGGGCTACGAAAACCTCTCCAAACTCGCCTCCCTGGGCTACATCGAAGGCCTCTATGGCAAATACCCCCGCATAGATAAAGAACTGCTCGAACAGTACCACGAAGGACTCATCGCCACTTCCTGCTGCATCGGAGCGGAAATTCCCCAGGCTATCCTCCGCAAAGACTACGAAAAAGCAGAGGAACTCATACGCTGGTATCTCGACCTCTTCGGCGAAGATTTCTACATAGAAATACAGCGCCAGCGAGGTCTGGAAAACATCGACGGCAGCGGCACCAGCCAAGAAGACGTCAACCAAAAACTCCTGGAATACGCCCGCAAGTACAACATCAAAACCATCGTAACCAACGATGCCCACTACCTCGAAGAAGAAGACTGGCAACCGCACGACCTGCTCCTCTGCGTCAATACCAACAGCAATGTAGAAGACGAAAAGCGCTTCAAATTCCCTTCCTCGGATTTCTACTTCAAAACCAAAGACGAAATGGGCCGGCTCTTTCCCGATCTGCCCGAGGCCTTGGACAATACCGTGGAAATTTACGACAAGGTCGAAAAGCTCAGCCTCAAACGCGACGTCCTCATGCCGGCCTTTCCCGTCCCGGAAGGCTTCAAATCTCAAGCCGACTACCTGCGACACCTGACCTATGAGGGCGCAAAAAAACGCTATGGCGACCTCTCCCCCGAAGTACGCGAACGCATAGAATTTGAACTGAACACCATCATAAGCTCGCAATACGAGGGCTACTTCCTCATTGTACAAGACTTCACCACCGTAGCCCGCGAATTAGGCGTATGGGTCGGCCCGGGGCGCGGCTCCGCTGCAGGTTCCGCCGTAGCGTATTGCCTGGGCATCACCAACATAGACCCCATCCGCTACGACCTGCTCTTCGAGCGCTTCCTCAATCCCGAGCGCATCTCCATGCCCGATATCGACATCGATTTCGACGACGAAGGCCGCCAGAAAGTCATCGATTACGTGGTGGATAAATACGGAAAAAACCAGGTAGCCCAAATCATCACCTACGGCACCATGGCCGCAAAAATGGCCATACGCGATGTAGGTCGCGTGCTGGGCGTCCCCCTAGACGTGGTGGATGGCGTAGCCAAAGCCTATCCCAACCACGCCAAAGCCAGCCTACGCAGCATCCTCCAGGCCAAAGACATCGAGCAAAAACTCAAGGATGAACTGCCCGCCGAAGAACTCGACAAAGCTTACCGCATCCGAAAACTGGCCGAGCAAGAAGACCAAGTCGGCAAAATGCTGCGCATGGCTCAAAAACTCGAAGGCTCCGTGCGCAATACGGGCATCCACGCCTGCGGCATCGTCATCACCCCCGATGAAATCACCAAATACGTACCCGTTACCGTAGCCAAAAACTCGGACCTGCTCGTCACCCAATTTGACAACGACGTGGCCGAAGATGCCGGCCTGCTCAAAATGGACTTCCTCGGCCTGCGAACCCTCAGCATCATCAAAGATGCCGCACGCCTGGTCGAAGAACGACATGGCATCAAAATAGACCCCGACGAAATACCCCTCGACGAACCCAAAGTCTATGAACTCTTCCAACGCGGAGAAACCATCGGACTCTTTCAATACGAAAGCCAGGGCATGCAAAAACACCTGCGCGAACTCGTGCCGGACAAATTCGAGGACCTCATCGCCATGAATGCCCTCTACAGACCCGGGCCCATGGCTAAAATACCCGACTTCATCGCGCGCAAACACGGTAGGCAGAAAATCACCTACGACCTGCCGGAAATGGAAGAACTCCTCAAAGAAACCTATGGCATCACCGTCTATCAGGAGCAAGTCATGTTGCTTTCGCAAAAACTGGCAGACTTCTCCAAAGGACAGGCAGACTCCCTGAGAAAAGCCATGGGGAAAAAGAAAAAACACCTCATCGACCAAATGTATCCCCTCTTCATAGAGGGCGGAACGAAAAACGGACATCCCAAAGAAATCCTGGATAAAATCTGGAAAGAATGGGAGGCCTTTGCTTCCTATGCCTTTAACAAATCACACGCTACTTGCTACGCCTATCTGGCTTATCACACCGCCTACTTCAAAGCGCTCTACAAGGAAGAGTACATGGCTTCCGTGCTCACGCACAACAAAAACGACATCTCCAAAATCACTTTCTTCCTCAGGGAAGCCAAACGCATGGGCATCAAAGTGCTCATCCCCGATGTCAACGAAAGCCAAGCCGACTTCTCCGTTAACGAAGAAGGCCACATTCGCTTCGGCCTCTCCGGCATCAAAGGCATAGGCGAAGGCCCCGTGCAGGCCATACTCGACGAACGCAAAAAAAACGGCCCCTTCAAAAGCCTGCTCGACTTTACCCGACGCATGCCTCAGGGCAGCCTCAACAAAAGAGTCATGGAAAGCCTGGCCAATAGTGGCGCCCTGGATTGCTTCTCCGAAATTCATCGCGCACAGCTCTTTGCGCCTTCCGGCAAATACGACACCTACATCGAACACGCCATTCAATACGGCCTGCTCTACCAACGCGAAAAACAAATGGCTGCCAACTCGCTCTTTGGCAGTGACTCCGCCGGCATGATTCCCGAACCGCCGCCACCTTCATGCCAAGCCTGGCCTCTCATCGAAAAACTACAACGCGAAAGAGAAGTAACCGGCATCTTCCTCTCCGGGCACCCCCTCGACGACTACCGCATCGAAGTCGAAGCGCTTACCTCTTGCACCCTCACTGAAGCCCCCCTGTACAAAGACAAAAACCTCTACCTCACCGGACTGGTTCTCAAAGCAGAGCACCGCATCAGCAAAAAGGGAACGGGCTGGGGTATCTTCACCCTCCAAGACTATTCCGGCACCTTGGAATTCCGCCTGTTTGGCGAAAGCTATCAAAAATTCAAAAGCTTGCTGGAAGCCGGCCAGGTAGTCTATCTCCAAGGCCGCTTCCAAAAAAGCTGGAAAGGCGATGAATACGAATTCCGCCTCCAGGAAGTGCGCCTACTCGAAACCATGGGCCAAGAACTCCTCAAAGCCCTGGAATTGCAAATCCCCATCACCCAACTGACAGAAAAAAACACCCGACAACTGCTCCAACTCCTCAGCCAACACCAAGGCCAACACCGCCTAAAACTCACTTTCATCGACCCCGTCCAACGCCAAACGCTCCCCATGTTCTCGCGCAAACTCAAAATCAAAGTCAGCAATGAACTCATCAACCAACTGGAACAGCTCGGCTTCTCCTACAAAATCCACACCGAAAAAAACAAGCGAAACTCCCCCTCATACCAAGCTTAAAGGCAAACAAATGCTGTTACTTTTCTGGCTGATGACGGGCTTACTGAGCCTGCCGGCCTGCAAGCAAAACACCGCACACGAAGAAAACCTGCCCCCCGTCCATTACAAAGCTGAAGACCTGCGCTACTTCACGGGCTTTCCCCAGCTGGAGCCCCTGCTCAAACTCAATAACGATACAACCTATGTCTTCAACTTTTGGGCTACCTGGTGCAAACCCTGTGTCAAAGAATTGCCCCTCTTTGAAAAAGCCTGGAGGGAAACCCGAAACGAACCGGTCAAAATCGTCCTCATCAGCTTGGACTTCCCCAATGAAACCGAACAAAAACTCGTCCCCTTTCTCAATGCCCATGCCCTACACCCCGAAATCTGGGTGCTCTACGACTCGGACATCTACTCCTGGATGCCCAAAGTGGACGAAACCTGGATAGACAGCTCCATACCGGCCACCCTCATCCGCCGCAACGGCAAACGCCTTTTCCACTCGGGAGCTTATCCGGATTATCAGACCTTAATGGAAGATTTGACGAAAGTACAACAGGCCAGGTAAAGTGCCCCGGCCCCCATCACATCATGTTGAGAGCTTTCACCGCATAGGTTATGGGGAAGGGCATCAAAGCCCAGAAAAATTCAGGCTTGTACATCAACAGCAAAATTACCGCTGCTAAGCTCACCAGAAAGAGTATCCAATCCACAATGGTAGAAGTTCCTTGAATTTCTTCTTGCATGGCATTCGTTTTTTAGAGCAGCAAAGATAAAACACCTGCCCTAAATCCCCAAATCAATTTCTGGAATCCAACCCCCAAATCAATTTGCTGCGCAGAGTCTCGGTAAAATGGCTGCCCTGAAGCCGCAACAAGCGAATGGAAAAAGGAGCTTTGCTAACCTCCAAGCTATAAGCATCTCCGATGGTTGCCTTGCGCGAATCCAAAGTGCAGAGGTAATCTCGGCTGCGCCCCTCAAACTGAAAGCGCAAAACCGACTGATCGGAAATGACGATGGGCCGCACATTCAAGTTGTGCGGTGCTACCGGAGTCAACACAAAATTTTTCGTATCGGGAAAAACTATAGGCCCACCACAACTCAAAGAATATCCCGTAGAGCCCGTAGGCGTAGCGACAATCAAACCGTCTGCCCAATACGTATTCAAAAAGACGCCATCCAGATAAGCGTGCACCGTAATCATGGAGGCCGAAGCAAATTTCAACAAAGTGAAATCGTTGAGCGCATACGGAAAATCGCCAAACAAGGCCGGCTCACTTTGCAGCTGCAACAAACTGCGCTCCTCCAAGCTATACTGCTCCTCAAGCAATTGATCCAGCGCTTTGGCCAGGTGCCGTTTTTCAATACTCGCCAAAAAACCCATCCTCCCCAAGTTGATGCCCACAATCGGAACGCCGCTGTCCCTCACCAGAGTGATCGCATTTAAAAGGGTACCATCCCCCCCTAAAGTCATCAAAAAGTCATATCTACCGGACTGCAAATCTTCCGGACTAGCAAACGAATCGACCTCTCCTTCTACCAGTTTCTTCCCAAGAACTATGCCCGATTGGTCCGAAAAACGACGTAGAGCCTCCAACCAAGGTCGAAAAAAAAACAAGCGAATAGACCGGGCCGAAGCCTCTTCCATCAACTGCTGTACATAGGGCAGGTCCTTAGCTCTGACTTCTTTGCTGTAAACGGCTATGCGCAGGGACATAAAAATAAGCTTTCCAAAAGGTTCAAAAATCCCAGTGTAAAAATAGCCCAATTTCTCCCAATCGGTTGCCACTCAACTGAATTTGAAAGACTTTGTCGTAATAACTGACGATATCCAAGCCTACTCCTGTGCTCCAAAGCCAGCTATCGGAAAGCGAATTTCCCGCCCCATGCCAGGGGTTGTGCACATAACCCAAGTCTCCGTTAACACAGAAATACAAACGCAAAGGCATTTTGCGCAAACCGGCCACCGGCATGGCCTTCCCCCAGTTCCAAACCCGATTCCACAAGGGCAAACGCAGACTCCATTTGGCGAAAGCCATATCCAAACCGTCAACGAGGTAGTACTCATATCCCCGAAGGAAGTCTTTGCCATAGCCCAAAGCCCGGCTGTTGTAATAGGGCTGCGGACCTCGCTGTATCGCTATTCGGCTGCGAAAAATGCTTTCCAGGCCAGCCCGACGCCGCAAAGGCAAGTAGTGCTTGAGCAACACTTCTCCATAGGCTGCTCGAAGCTCCTTGAAAACACCTAAGCCTCTTTTTTCCAAAGAGAAAGACAAATACATCCCTCTTCGGGGATAAGGACGCACATCCCGATCATCCCATTCAAAGGTGTAGCGCAGCAGAAAATAGCGTTGCAAAGGCCGGCCCTCTCCCAAAAAATCGGGATTGAGGTCTTCGGCAACTACAGCAGCTATGCGCGTTCGGAAAAATCCCATCTCCAAGCGCTGCAAACTGTGCAAAGCAGGCCTGCGCTGTAAACGCCCGATCAACTGAAAGCGATGCAACAAACGCTCGGAAGGGTCGTAACGAAAAACTTCTTTGTTATCCACCGTGTTGTAGCGCAGATATTGGCTGTCGGAAAGAAAAAGGCGAAAACCCAAACCCCAGCGTTGAACCCTGTCAAAAAACGGCAGGGCATAGTCCAAATCCAACTTGCGCGTAAACCCCAGTTGAGCAGTTATTTTCAAGCGATCGCGCCGTCCTGTAACATTGGCATGATGCAAAATGAAGCCCGCATTTATCCGTCGAAAATCATGTTCGTAGTCGCGCCACCAGAGGTTAAAATTGCGGTCAGCCAACTCAAACAAGGGAATGAGGTAGAAGTACCAGGCTTCCTGCACCCGTACAGAAATGACCAGTCGATTATCCGGAACCTGCCAATCGCGCACATTCAACAATACCTCACTAAACAAACCGGTATTCATCAAATAGAGGCGATTCCGCTCAAGACAAGGCTGTAAATCACTCATCGGCAAACTGTCGCCAGGCCGAAAGTCCAATTCCCGCAAAATGACAGCCGTTTTGGTCCGTTCATTGCCCTGCACGCAAATGCTGTCCACGTAAACCATCTCCGCCCCAGCTGTCAAGCTGCCGGCCATCAGGCAAGAGAGCCATAGCAAGATCCATCGCCCCGCCAAGGGTCGTCTAAACATTGAGGTAATTCATCAGAGACTCAAAGCGCTCCTTAAGTGCATCGGAATATTCCTGCTCGGTGAAAACGCCTTTGATGCCGTAACCAAAGCGCTTAAAAGCCGCAACAATGCTGTCGGCTTCCTGGCGATTGATTTTCAGCGTTACTTCAATCATGGCCGTGCTCAAATCCGAAGAAACGAAGGCCGCCAAAACAGCGGCATCTTCGGCTTCCGCCAAACGACTCAACTCTGCCAGCGAGTATTCCGAACGGTGCATCTCCATAACAATGATGGCGCCGGGCTCTGAAAAAGAAGCCATGCGAGCAAAATGCTCAATCAAGGTTGCCGGTTTAATCATGCCCACATAACGCCCCTCCTCATCCACCACGGGCAGGGTGGTCAACTTGTATTCCGACATCACCGTCATCACCTCAAAGAGGTGGTCGTTTTCGCGTATCAGAGGGAAATTGATACTCAAGCGATACGAACCCACCGGCTGCTCTATGTCGTGAGACAAGATATCGTCCTCAGACAGAATGCCCAGCAATTGCTCGCCATCAACCACCGGCAAATGCGAAACGTGAAAGTCCTGCATGGTGGACAAGGCGTCCTCCCCGGTCGTCGAAGTGCGCAGAGGCAAAAGGTCGTTCAAGATGAGTTCGGCTGCAATCATTGCTGCTTGCTATCGCTATTTGATTCCCAAGCTGAACAGCGCTCGGGACATGTAAAATCTCCTATGCAGGTGCTTTTATCGCTCCATGCCCGAAAGGTACAAAGCTCTGGTAGCTTAGAGCCACAGCAACCCTTTCGACATGCAAGAAAAAACATCGTTCCCCTTCTCCCTCTCTGCTGTAACGCAAAGTTGAACTTTTTGTTTGCCAAAAGCAAGTTCCTCATAAAAAAAGCGATGCCGTGCATTGCTTTTTTATCTCTTGAGCTTTGCCAATTCTTTGCGATATTCTTTTTCCGTCAGCATACCACGTTCGCGCAATTCTTTGAGGCGATGGAGTTGGTCCAGAAGGTCGGCAGGCGGAACATCCTCCTCCTCTTTCACCTTTGTTTTTCTCTCCGAAACAGTCCTTTTTAACCGATAGCCGTTTTGGCGAAAAGATTCGAAACTTTCCCGAGTGCGCAACCAGGCGAGTGCCTCGTGATTTTCAATGCGGTTGAAATCTTGAAACCCCTGGGCTACAGCTTGATTTAAATGCCTGAAAGCCCTTTCTTCGTCTTCCATCAACGAATACAAACAAGCCAAATTAAAGTGTACGGCCGGATTGTTTGGGGATATTTCCAAAGCCTCTTCGAAATCCTCAATGGCGCCATCGTAATCAAAACCTTTGAACTTGCTTTTACCCTCCTTAATCAAATGGCGCAACTTCGCAGCGGTTCTATCTCCCTGAGTGCGGTGCTTAGGGACATTCCGCTTTACCGCTCGACTTCGGCTGCGACGTCGGTAATAAGTCCTGGCAGCTTGTCGATTGTACTTGAAGTCAAAGTTTTCTCTGTCCATGACAAAAAAGGCCACCGCATCAATCAGGCCCAGCATAAAGGAAATACCCGAGCCCATCAGAAAAAGATAGAGAATGCCCAAACCGACTTGCCCCAAATAGAAGCGATGTAACCCGGCCCAGCCAAAAACCAGGGCTAAAACCGCCGCGACATTTTTGTCTTTCACCTTTTTCATTGCACGTTTTTTATTGCGAGCTCACCAGCTGAAAACCACAACACTTGGCGAGATCTCATACCCTGGGGGCAGCATCAAGTTCGGTCAGGTACGAAAGTAAATCTTCTTTCCCTAAAGATTCGTTTTTTTCGACCAACGACACCTTACGGCCTACGGTTTTTGAGCTATGACGATGTATTGGTAGTCCAATGAGGTATCGTCAGATACCAACAAGGTAAAGCCGGCTTCCTCCAATTGCTGCTCCAGCTGATACAGAGGCATCCTCCAAGCCTGAGGTGGATTTTTCATCGGCAATCTTTTTTTCTTGAAATCGACGATGACCAATCGACCGCCTTTCGGCAAAACGTCGAGCAAATGCCGCAAATAAGCCTCCTTGTCCTGGATGTAAATGTACGTATTGACCAACAAGACGATATCCGCTTCACCGGGTTTCAAATGGGAATTTTGGGGCTCGGCCAGGCGCGTTTCAAAGCGATTTTGCAATTCCATCGGCAACTCCACCCGCTTAATGCTATCCATAAAAGCAATAAAACGAGGGTCTATTTCTATGGCGATGACTTTACGGGCTTTGTGCACCAGGCGGCGTGCAAAAAAGCCTGAGCCCGCTCCAATATCGGCCACCGTTTTATCTGACAAGTCGCCCAACATGGCTATAACCAATTCGGGCTTCTGCCAAAACATACGGTCTTTGCTTTCGTATTGTTGGAGCAAAGTATCAAAGCTCTCCTCTTCCAATTCGGGTAATTTAACCACACTTTTCGAGCTGGAGTTCGAATCTTTCGAAATCCGCAAAGGCTTAAACTCCTTGTCCGAATTGCTGCAAGAGAGTAGCCCCAAAAAAAGGCCCAACCAGATGGTTGCTCTCAAAAGCTCCTTACCCGAAAAGCTTACTTTCATTGTGCTCGCCATTTGCCCCAAACATACGGAGTTTTGAAATAATGTGCCCTGCCTTTCGGCAAATATGCCCAAACTGAAATGGTTTGGAATATTTACGACTCGCAAACGAGCGAAAAATAGGGAGTTTGGGAGGCTGACGCCTCCCGGACCACTTCGCCATGCGTACAGTATGCACAGGCTTTATTTCACAACCAGTTTCTCCAAAAAAGACAGCATTTCTCTCCACACCGCAGAAGCGCTGCTCGTATAGTCGTTAACGATAAGCGAGAAAGCCAGCCATTTGCCGGAAGGCTGCTGAACAAGTCCTGTCAAGGAACGCACCCCTTTCATGCTACCCGTTTTCGCGTAAATACGGCCGGCTGCGGGGCTTTGACGCAAGGAAGATTTCAAAGTTCCCCGACGACCTGCAAGCGGTAAGCTGTTTAAAAACACATCCCGCAAATGGACATCTGCATACATCTTGCGGACCAACATCGCCAAATCAGCTGCACAAATGCTATCATTTGCCGAAAGGCCGGAACCATCCGCCATCTGCAAAGCGCGGAACTTCAAGCCTCGCTCTGCCCAAACCCCGCGCAAAACTTCTACTCCCGCTTGCACACTACCCTCACCGGCACGCTCTCGCCCCACGGCACGCAAAAACACCTCCGCATAGAGGTTGAGGCTCTCTCTGTTGGTCCATTCCACCAATTTGCTCAGTGGCGGCGAGTGAAGCACCGCAATCACCTCTCGGGGGCGGGCTTCTTTGGGCTTCCGCCAAACACCGGCCTTCCCCAAAACGGAAATCCCTTCTCCCAGCAATTTCTTGCGCAGCTGCTGGGCGGCAAAAAGCGGTGCATCCGGCAAAGAACCTTTAATGACAAACACGCCTCGCCCCGGCGGAATGCTGCCCCGCACCTCGCGATCAAAATCGTAAGGCAAACCGTAAATGTAAGCGTTATCTCCACTGCCGGCTGCTCCCGAGACTACCCGAGAGTAAAGCCGCAAACCCTCCACTTCGGGCTCCGTACCCAAGATGCGCACAGCTCCTCCCGTTTTGGGGTGCTGCTGAAAGCGCAAACGATACATGTTTTCCGCAAAATTTAAGGCCCATACACCTGCGGCATAGTAATTGCCTCCGTCTTTTTCACTCCAACCCTCGGGTGCCGGCGGGCCGCTAAACCAACTGTCATCCGCCAAAACATCTCCGGCAATACCCCGAATACCGGCTTCCGCGACCCGATCACACAACCACTCCAGCAAAGCTTCCCTGTCCAGCGTGTTACCACGACCCGAACCCAAAGAAGGATCGCCATAGCCCTTAATGTAGAGATTGCCTTGCAACACCCCCTGAGCATCCAGATAACCGTCAATCTGCAATTCGGTTTTAAAACGGTAGTCCGCACCCAGTACAATCAGGGCCGTACTCGTGCTGAGCAACTTGAGGGAAGAGGCCGGTGCCAAAGCCTCTTCAGCCTGCACGGTAGCCAAAGGCTGCCGGCTCTCCACATCTACGACCAATAAGCCAAGCCGGGCTTGCTGCAAAGCCGGGCGCTGCAGCAACTGCTCGGCAAGCTCTTGCACGTTTTGCCCACAGAGCAAAGCCGGCCAAAAGAGATACGACAAAAAAATCCTAAAAAGACGTGACATAACCCACTCCTTTTGAAAGCAAGCTCTCCTCGAAAAGCAAAGCCAAGATTCATTCTTCAGCCGGAAGCACCTTACCTGAGACCTCGCCAAAGCCAATCCGCAAACCATCTTTCTCGGCAAAACCACGCATCACCACCGTATCTCCGTCTTGGAGAAATTTGCGCTCACTCCCATCAGGCATTTGCACTGGCTTGGTGCCCCGCCAAGTGATTTCCAGCATGGAACCGTAAGAACCCGGATCCGGCCCACTGATGGTTCCGGAAGCACAGATGTCTCCCACCCGCATGTTGCAGCCATTTATGGTATGGTGCGCCAACTGCTGGCACATGTTCCAATACATGTACTTGAAATTGGAACGCGACACCACCTTAGAGGCTCCGCTTTCGGCCACAATCTCTACCTCGAGCTGAATGTCGTAATTGCGCTTGCCCTCAAATTGCAAATAGGGCAATACCGATGGCTCCTGCACCGGCCCTTCCACCCGAAAAGGCTCCAAGGCCTCTAGCGTTACAATCCAAGGAGATACCGAAGAGGCAAAATTTTTGCCCAAAAAAGGCCCCAAGGGTACGTACTCCCACTTCTGAATGTCGCGGGCTGACCAGTCGTTGAACAACATCAAACCAAAAATGTGCTGCTCGGCTTCAGCCGTACTGATCGCCACGCCCATCTCGTTGCCCTGGCCAATGACGAAACCCATTTCCAACTCAAAATCGAGCAAACGACTGGGACCGAAAACGGGTTGATTCGCTCCGGCAGGCATCATCTGCCCCCTCGGCCTCCGCACGGGCGTACCTGACACCACGATGGAAGAGGCCCGACCGTGATACCCCACGGGCATATGCCGCCAATTGGGCAAAAGGGCATTTTCCGGATCCCGAAACATTTTCCCCACGTTGGTGGCATGTTCAATACTGGAGTAGAAATCGGTGTAGTCTCCCACCTTCACGGGTAAAAGCAGCTCCACTTTCTCAATGGGATGCAAAAAATGCCAAGCCTGAGAACGCACGTCCTTGCGGTCTTCGCCCAACAAACGCATCAACAACTGCCGAAAAGCCCGCGTTTTTTCTTTACCCAACGCCATGAAGTCGTTCAAATAACGCTTGCGAAAGATGCCGGCCGGCAAGTCCAGCTCGTCAAAATAACTCAATTCATCCAAAACCGCTAAGTCAACAATACTTTCGCCAACAATAGTGCAGGCACGAGCTGCCGGATTGCTCACCGTCCGAAAAATGCCGTAAGGGAGGTTTTGCATGGGGAAATCACTGCCCTCCGGTATTTCAATCCAAGACTTCTGCGGTGCGGTCTGTTCTTTCATGTAAGATGCTTTTTGCGCTCAAAAGTACGCCTTTGCCGCCAAAGCTCCACCTTCAGCCCAAAAGTTTAACATCCTGAGGGCGACTCAGCTTCCAACGGCGATGCGTCCAAAGCCAATCAGCAGGCTTTTGCCTTATCATCTCCTCCAGTTTCCGCACGTAAAGACGCGTGATTTCGCCTTCTTCAAATTCTTTTCGGGAAGCATCGGCCAAAAGGCTAAAACGTATCTCGTAAAATCCTCGCTTCACCCGCTGCACATCCATAAAAAGTACCGGACATTTCAAACGCCTCGCCCAGTAATCCGTACCGTGCAACCAAGCGGTTTCACAGCCGAAAAAAGACAGCCAATGCGATTTGAAAGGGTTTGACGGACTCTGATCGGCAATCATAATAAACAAACTGGGGCTTTCGCCAAATTCTTTCATAGCCGCACGCGTTTGGCGCAAATCGCGCAAAACCAAACCATAGCGCTTGCGCCTGGCATCGGTAAAAGCCCCAATCAACGGGTGCTTCAACGGCTTGTAAATGCCCACCACCGTCTGGGGTACTTGTAAGGAAAAAGAACTTACGCCCCACTCCCAATTGCCGTAATGAGCTTGGGCGGAAAGCACCGGCACACCCTGTTCGTACAAAGCCTCGGGCAAATCAGGATTGACAAAGCGATAGCGCCTCAGCAACTCCTCTTTGCCCATGCTCAAACCCTTGAGCCCTTCCAAAAGCACATCACTCAAATTGCGATACGATGCCCTCAAAAGGGCTCGACGCTCCCCTTCCGATTTATCCGGAAAACAACGCCTTACATTTTCTTCCGCCACTTCCCGCCTGTACCGCAATACATCGCGCAAAACAAAAGCCAACAAATCGGAAAGCCCATACATCACCCGAAAAGGGAGCAAAGCCAGCAAAAAAACACCCAGCCTAAAAGCCAGGTAAGAGAAATAGGATCCCATGTCTGCTTATCCGAATTTTGTACCTTGAACCGAAGAACCAAAGCCTGCCTGCCAACTGTAAAAAAGCATGGCCTGCCTTGCGCATACAACTCGACAAAGGTACAAAAAGCTACAGCCAAAGCCCAAGAAGCAGCCCTTGAGCCCAATCAAAAGCAGCAACAACTTCGCCGCACAACTTTCTTAGACCGTATGCGTTTATAAGGCATTAAACTCCAACCTACAACAAAAAACAACAAGAACACAAAGAAGCGAAATAAAACAAAGCCAAGCATGAAGCAAATCAAGCTACTTTTTTTGTTTACGCTGTTGAACACACTGCTACCAACTACTCAAGCCCAACAAACTTCAAATTTTGAAATCATCGACTTTTCACCTTTACGGGTTATCGTCAAACTCCACAAAGACATTCCGATAAGGGCTATTGTTGAAAACAAGAATCAGTTTGCCCTATCTCTTACTGCCCGGCTTGTGCTCCCACAATCTCCCTTCGTACAACTCATCGAAGGGCCTCTTGAACGAAAAATTGCTATTCCGGAACAAACTCGCGACACCCTGCTGTGGACGGTCCGATTTGATTCAACAGCTGCTTTTCCTCTAAAATTGAAAATCTCCAAACCCGAGTACGCGGAAAAAACCATCAGCCTGAACGTCGTGGATGAGTACTGGCTCGAGAACGAATTCTTCCTCAGTGCTTATAACCCGCCCTATGCCCAACTGAACGCCGGCCCGCCCTTTGAAGACGAGGTCTTCGAATACTATCAAAACGCAAACTTCGACAACATGATGTGGGTCAGAGATGACGACCAACTGATGGCAAAGGTGCAGCAATTCGGGTTTACCTATTTGCTCGATATTGCCAATTTCTACGGCGAAGAAGGCGAAGACCGGTACCTGAAAGGGGGGGCCGATACCCCCGTAGAAGAAATCACGGAAGAAATGCTCCTCGAGCTCGACGCCTTTGTCAACAAATACAAAAACGACCCCAAACTCGTCGGATATTACATTTGCAACGAACCTTACGAAACGGCATTCCCAAACATCGCCAAAGTCATAGCCAGAATCAGACAAAACGACCCTACCAGACCCTGCCTCATCGAAATATGGCCCTACTTCGAACCCGATGAATACAGAGATTACCCCATTGGAGATGACCCCTATGTGGACAAATTCCTCCAAATAACAAAGGCCGATATCTTGTGCTACGACAGGTATATTTTTTACCTCGATGGCTACGATGAGCAAGACGATTACTTCAAACAGATTCTCCGAATGAGGAGTTTTTCGTTGAGCTACGACATTCCCTTTTACACAGAACTCCAGGCCGTCGGTACCAACGGCACAAGTGCTGCCTTCCTGGAGTGGAGAGTTCCCGATGAAAATGAAATGAGATGGCTCATCTACTCCTCCTTGGCCTATGGAGTGCACGGCATCATTTGGTTTCACTGGTACCACGAATGGGGCGTTACGGGAAACCCCTGCGGGCCTCAGGTCTATCCGCAAATTCAGACCCTGAATGCTGAAATCGACAGCCTGAAAGATATCATGGAACACTTGACCACAACGGCCGTCTATCACAGCGACGACATGCGGTACAACACCGCCGAAAAACCCAACATCATCATACAACCCGACCAATTTGCTTCCCTCATCGTAGGCACTTTTAAAAACGATAACGAAGAGGAAAAATACTACATGGTCATGAACAAAGACTATGATGACGAACTCGAAACTCAAGTTTTCATCAATTACACCCTGAACGAATTGCAAACTTTCGATGTCGAAACCAATACTTGGGAAGACGTCTCATTCGAGAACAATGAGTACGGTGCCACATACAACCTGTACTTAGAGCCGGGTGCAGGAAAATTGTTCAGGTTGGAAGGACAACAAAAAGAAATAGGCCTCGAGCAGGAATTACTCCTACTCTTTCCAAACCCAACTACCGATCAATTGACCATCATCTCCCTGTACAGACCGCTGGAGTATATCGAGATTTACGACGCAAGTGGACAACGGCTTAGACAAATGACTGCACAAGGCGACAGACAAACCGGTATCGCAGTTGAAGATTTCCCCGCCGGCCTGTACTTCGTCAAAATCACTTACGACGACGGGGAAACCGGAGTCCAAAAATTCGTCAAAAACTAAAAAGGCAACACGACCCGACAAACAAGAGCTTGGGAATGCCTCAGGCATTCCCAAGCAACAAGAATACACTATTAATAAACATCAGCGCCTCGAACAATAAGAGCTTTCAACGGGCTTATTTCATCACCTTAAAAATTTGCTCATTTCCATAGAGCTCAAGCCTCAGTTGATAAAAACCTGCCGGCAAATCGCTCAAATCAATAGGTGCCCCTTCCAAAACTCCCCGCCGCATCAAGCGCCCGGCCAAGTCGTAAAGAGCATAAGGCACCTCCTCATTTGCCGAAAGGCCGGAAAGCCCCCCTACCCACAAAAAATTTTCTACCGGATTGGAATAAACAAAAATTTGACGAAAGGCCTCACCCCATACAGCTGAGGCCACGGGAGAATAAGCCGATAAACCATCCGGATCCACTTGCTGCAAGCGGTAAAACCCCCGCCCCGAAAACGGATGCTCATCTAAAAAGGAGTAAACTCCACCGCCGGAGCTCGAAACAAAACCTATATCTTCCCACTTTTGAGCATCTGCACTCCGCTGTATGTTGAAACCCAAGTTTTCTGTTTCGTCTTCGGTTTCCCAGCGAAGTAAAACGCCTTCAGCCTTTACTTCCGCCTCAAAAGACACCAGACTTACAGGTAGCAACAGGCAAAGATCAGCAACTTGAGCCTCCGTGGCACAACTGGCCGGGTTGCCATTGATAACACGAGGCCCTGTGCCATTCAAATACTCGCACACGCTCATTACCGAACAGAGCGAAAGCGATGCATTGTCTTTGATGATGAGAAAAACAATGCCCGTGGGGTCTATATTGTCCAGCCCCAACAAATCGGGCAAAACCGGATTGTTGCGAATGTACAAATAGCCGCCTATACTCGTCAAATGAATAAAACCATGAACGCTTTGCAGAACATCGTTCCCCCATATTATTAAATGCCCCCCTATACTCTGCAAGTGAGAAAGATCGGAAACCTGAACCAAGCTGCTATTGCCCTTGATTTGCAGCGTACCTCCTACAGACATCAGCTTCCTAAGATTGTACAAGTTTGGTAGTGAAACATTATTGTTAATCAAAAAGTTTCCACCTACGGCACCCAGAGACTTGAGGCCCGACACATCAGCCAAGGCCGCATTGCCCTCCAGACGGAAATTGTCTATGATTCCCGACAGGTTTTCCAGTCCGTCCACATGTTGCAAACTAGGGTTGTTTCTAATCCACAATTGCCCGATAATTGACTGCAGCCCATTCAGGCCATTGACGTCAAAGAGCTGCAGGTTGTCTTCAATCTTGAGGTGTCTTCCTACGACCACTATGCTATCGAGGCCGTGCAAAGTAGTCAACAACAAGTTGCCTGAAATAATCAGATCCCTTCCTATGAAATTCAAGCCCAGGAGGCTATCCAAATGAGTGATGTCTTCGCCCGAAATGATCAAATCCTGAACGACCTGCGTACACTCCGACGGATAATTGATTCTGAAGCTATCCACCTGGTTCTGTGTATTGAGCACAATGCTACCGGGTGCACAGGGTTGGGCTAAAAGAAAGTGGGAAGAAAAAAAGAGAAAAAAGAAAAAGGTAAACTAACGCATTTTGGCTTTTTTTGGGGTTATGAAACAAAAATTCAATAGCAAAAGTCGGATTTTCTTCACACTTTTGCAAGCCTATGGAAAAGAACTTGCTCAAAGAGATTCAACAACTGGAAAAAACAGCCCGAAAACTGGAAGCCTCAGGGACAGAGCGTGCCGATTGGATTCGCCTTTCGGCAAATTTTGCCGCCCGCTTTATCGATAGCCTTCCCGAAGAACCGGCTTACAAGGCTGCTCCACCCCCCGGAGGGTTTCGGGATCTGCCCCTGCCGGAAAAAGGGCGTAAAATGGAAGAAGCGCTGGATTTTTTGCAAGAACAACTACTTTCTACCGGACTAAACCCCGCTTCAGGCGGGCATTTGGGTTATATTCCCGGTGGAGGTATCTATACCACAGCTTTGGGGGATTACCTGGCAGCCATCACCAATGCCTATGCAGGTATTTCCTTTGCAGGCCCGGGGGCCGTACGCCTGGAAAACAGCCTGCTGCGCTGGATGTGCGACATGGTTGGATACCCCCAAACAGCTCTTGGCAATTTAACCTCCGGAGGCTCCATCGCCAACCTCATCGCCATCACCACGGCTCGGGAAGCCAAAGACCTCTCTTGTCTCGACATCCCCCGCAGCACCATTTACCTCACGGAACAAGCACATCACTCCATTCAAAAAGCCTTAAATATTGCGGGTTTAAAAGAAGCTACCTTGCGCTACATCCCCATGGATGAACAGTTTCGCATGTCGCCTCAAGCTTTACAAGAACAAATCATCGCCGACCAAAAAGCCGGCTTACGCCCCTTCTTGCTAATTGCTGCCACCGGCACCACCGACACCGGTGCCGTGGATCCCCTCAACGAATTAGCAGATATTGCACAGGCATACGATTTGTGGTTTCACCTCGACGCTGCCTATGGGGGCTTCTTCATGCTGGTAGATGAACTCCAGCCCTTGTTTAACGGAATAGAACGCACCGACAGCATCACCATAGACCCCCACAAAGGGCTTTTCCTCTCCTACGGCCTAGGTGCTGTGCTCGTCAAAAACGTAGAAGCCCTGCACAAAGCCCACCGCTACAAAGCCAATTACATGCAAGATGCCGTAAAAACCGACCTCTCCCTATGGGATCCTGCAGAACTTTCTCCCGAACTGACCAAGCACTTTCGCGGCTTGCGCCTCTGGCTCAGCCTGCAACTCAACGGCCTCGAACGCTTCAAAGCCGCCCTTAGAGAAAAGCATCTGCTGGCTCGCTATTTCTACCACAAAATCGCAGAGCTGGGCTTCGAAACAGGCCCCGAGCCGCCTTTGTCGGTCGTACTCTATCGCTACCTGCCCGAGAAGGGCGATGCCAACAGCTTCAACCGCCGCCTGCTGAAAGAACTGCACCGCGACGGCCGCATCTTCGTCTCTTCAACCCTGATCAACGGAATTTTCTGGCTGCGCTTTGCCGTCCTCTCTTTCCGCACCCACCTCAATCAGGTCAACACCTTTCTGGAGATGATAGCTCAAGCGAAAGCCTCCTTGATCGATCACAAAAAATGATGTACTCCTCTACCTACCCGGCTAAAGTCCTTCTCTTCGGCGAATACGCCATTCTCCGATCCGGAGCCTCTCTGGCCCTGCCTTTCGGCAAATACAGCGGGCGCTGGGTTGAACAGCCAACGCCCAATCCACATCAGGAGCAACTCCTACGCTGGGCTGACTACCTCGAAGCCAAACAAGCCGAAGGCTTGCTTCGACACAAGTACAGACTTACTGCCTTTCGGCAAATGCTTGGCAAGCAGCCGGCTCTGCACTTCCAATCGAACATTCCCACAGGCTATGGCCTCGGCAGCTCCGGTGCCCTGTGTGCTGCTTTTTACGACACCTTCGCCTCCCGCGAGCAAAAGACAAACAACTCACCCCTTCAAATCCGAGAGGAGCTGGCCATACTGGAAAGTTTCTTCCACGGACAAAGCTCCGGTATGGACCCCCTCATCTCGCTCCTCCAGCAACCCGTGCTCAGAGAAGAAAACGGCATCTTGCGCCTCCTACAGCCTCCGCCTACAGCCCTACTCCGCCGCTTCTCTCTGCTGAACAGCGGACAAACCCGCAAAACGGGCCCCTTAGTCCAATTGTTTTTAAAAAAATGTCTCTCCTCTTCCTTCCTCCAAGCCCTCGAACGACAATTCTTGCCTGCCACCCGCCAAGCCATAGATGCCCTGCTCAAGGGAGACCAAAAACATTTGGCGAAAGCCGTAACAGCTATCAGCCTCTTCCAATGGCAGCACCTGCGCGAAATGATTCCTCAAAACCTGCACGACCTCTGGGAAACCTCCCTGGCCGAAAATGAATACCGCTTAAAACTCTGTGGAGCGGGTGGCGGAGGCTTCTTCCTCGCCTACAGCCTCTCCGACGATAAAACACCCGAGTCCGCTATCACGCTCATCTGACTACAATACGACAAAAACGCCCCCGACCCTCCTCTTCTCGCATGGCAGATAACACCAAAACGCCCACACTACACCGGTAAAGCAGACAAGTTTAGCTATACTCATGGAGAGATGGTTTGGAAGGCCTTAGTCTCTTAGGTTTGGATACAAAACTAAAAATGGGCTTGGACCTTACGGTCCAAACCCTCTAAAGCTATGAAAACTAAATCGTGTTTGATTTTGCGGTCCGGACGGGACTCGAACCCGCGACCCCCTGCGTGACAGGCAGGTATTCTAACCAGCTGAACTACCGGACCTTTTTACCTTGCTCCACCAAATAACGCGCCTTTTACCAATTAGTTTCTCAGCGCGTTTGACTTTCAAGGAAAGGTGCCGCAAAGGTAGGCCAACATTTTTTTATGACCAAATTTTATCCCGATTTTTTTCAAAAAATATTTTCAGCCCATCCCTGGCGATGCCATAAAATATCTCGCTGTAGTTTAGGGCTTAAAGCCATCTGCTCCATGCCGCTACACAGTTCTTTATTCTGAAGTACCGGTCGTTTTTCCAAGGAAGGAAATATACCATGGCGAAGTGGTTTGGGCGGCTGACGCCTCCCAAATTCCCTATCTTTGGCCCGTTTGTGAGTTGTGAATATCCCAAACCGTTTCGGTTTGGGTATATTTCAAAAAATCAATGAGGGGTACTACAAGTTTTGCTACCTTTGAGCTTACAAATATGGAAAAGAAGCAGATGCAACGGTCGAAAACCACCAATATGGTCTTTTTGGATTTTGAAAAGCCTTTGGAGAAGCTATATGAACAATTAAAAAAAGTTAAAGAAGTTGGCGAAGAAGGCATAGTGGATGTAGAGCCTATGGTCACGGAGCTGGAAAACAAAATCAGAGCTACAGCCAAAGAAATTTACAGCAATCTCAGTGGCTGGCAGAAGGTGCAACTCGCCCGCCACCCCAACCGCCCCTATACGCTCTTTTACATTGAGCAAATGTGCAAAAAATTCATAGAGCTGCATGGCGACCGTTGCTTTGGAGACGACAAGGCCATCGTAGGGGGGCTGGCTAAGCTGGATGGTCAGACCATTGTCATTCTCGGGCACCAAAAGGGCGTAAACACCAAAATGCGCCAATACCGCAATTTTGGCATGCCCAATCCCGAAGGCTATCGCAAAGCCCTGCGCCTGATGAAGCTGGCCGAACGTTTCGGCTATCCCGTCATCACCCTGATCGACACCCCGGGGGCCTTCCCCGGCATAGAAGCCGAAGAACGCGGCCAGGCCGAAGCCATAGCCCGCAACCTCTTTGAAATGGCTCAGCTCAAAGTACCCATCATTTGCATCGTCATTGGAGAAGGCGCCTCCGGCGGCGCTTTGGGCATCGGCTTGGGTGACCGCATCTACATGCTGGAAAACACCTGGTATGCCGTCATCTCTCCGGAATCCTGCTCCTCCATCCTATGGCGTAGCTGGGACTATAAAGAACAAGCCGCCGAAGCCTTAAAGCTCACCGCTGAAAACATGTACGAATTCGGAGA
>Ga0256839_1002216_pt1 | contig 22124 bp, 20 predicted proteins | sample 354166metaG_FD_185968 | JGI IMG/M metagenome (GOLD analysis project Ga0256839, IMG submission 185968) | Hydrothermal vent microbial communities from Mid Atlantic Ridge, Atlantic Ocean - 354-166 | ecosystem: Environmental > Aquatic > Marine > Hydrothermal vents | place: Atlantic Ocean: Mid... | reverse complement strand
GCTCCTTCGGGATCTGCCGCGGCACGAACGGGGTGGACCGCTTGGTGGCCCACGACGACGGCAGCGACATCGACGCCCTCGCCGAGGACGACACGATCGTCGGACGCGGCGGCCCGGACTGCATCGACGCCGGGGACGGCGACGATCTCGTCATTGGCTACGGCGGGGATGACCTCATCGCTGGCGACGACGGGAACGACCAGATCGACGGAAACGACGGGAACGACTTCATCGCGGGCCAAGAAGGCGATGACGTGCTCTCCGGGGATAACGGGAACGACGTCATCTCCGGCGGCGAGGGGAACGACGTCATCTACGGGGGCTGGGGGGACGACAACCTCGGACGCTTCGAGATCTGCTTGGGGACCCGGATGCGGATCTGGGGGCTCCAGGGAGGACCGGGGGATGACCTCATCCGCGGCGGTCCCGGGAGGGATCTGATCGGCGACGAGGACGGCAGCCTCACCTGCGATCCCGGCGAGGAGCCCGGGAACGACCGGATCTTCGGGGGGGACGACGATGCCGACACCCTCATCCCGCTTCCCGACGCCCCCGGGGACACGTTCCTCTGCGGCGGCGACGGCGACGACCTGGTGGACGGCGGCAGCGATAACGACGTCCTCTCCGACGGCTGGGGGAAGGATCGCCTCTTCGGAGGAGAGGGCCACGACACCCTCGTGCTGGTGGGCGACGACGACTCCGACATCGTCGACGCCGGGCCCGGGAACGACACCATAGTGCTCGACTTCAAGGGCGGTCCGGACGTCGTGGACTGCGGCCCGGGAGACGACACCGTCTACCGCAACGGAAACGACGAGGCCCAACTCAGCAACTGCGAGACGATCTGGCCCTAACCCCGGCCCTTACAGCAGGGATTTCGGCGACCCGACGAGACGAGACGGGAGGCCCGCGGCTTCCCCGCCGCGGGCCTTTTGCATGACGGAGACGAGATGACGGAACGGACCAACTTCACGATGCGCTTCGTCTGCCGCCGAGGGGGGCGGAGGCGAGGGTCGATTGCCGCTCCCGGGCTCGGGCTTGGAAGCCTGCTGCTGTTGATGCTCTGGAGCCTAGGGCCCCTTACGGGGTGGGGGCAGGTCCCGGATCTCGCTCCGGAGACCGCCGAGGTGCGGGAGGTCCGACTGGAAGTAGCGCTCGGCTTCTCGGCGCAGGCGGCCGCCCCGGAGCTCTCCGTGACCCTCTCGGCCCAACGGGGAGAAGCGGAGGGGTATCGCTTCGAAGGACATCTGCGGATCGTTCGTTCCCTGTCCCCGGAGCAGACGGCCTCGTGGAGGATTGCCCTGACCGAGCGCCTTCGGTGGAGAGACAACGCGTGGGAAGCGGAGGCCCTCTGGGATCCGAAGGGCTCTTCCCTCGCGTTCGAGGTGCAAATGCAGTCGGCGTTCGGTCGGTTTATCGGGGGGCTCCGTTGGGACTCCTGGGGGGCCCTCTCGTTGGGGGTCCAAGGGCAAGGGGATCTCGCGATCTGGGGGATCCCCCTCCGTTATCGCTGGGGACGGGTCGAGATGCGTTGGGAGTGGGGGGAGGCCCCTGCGCGGGATCCCCGGCCTCGGCTGCGGGTGCAGGGGGTGGAGCTCTCATGGGAGCCCGGTCCCGGGTCCGAGCGCTCCGGGAGGCTCAGCGTCCGCTACGACGAATCCCAGCCCCTTCCCCTCGAGGTGGAGATCCGGGGGCGGACCCCGGGAGGGGGCCTCGAGGGGCGCCTGCAGCTCCGTCTCGTCCGGGGGGAGTGGCGGGAGCTGGAGGCGAGCTTCGTGCGGGATCCGCTGGCCGGGGGGCTGCTCTTCGGTTCCGACGAGGGGTGGCGCAGGGCCTGGGTGAGCGGGAGGGGGGAGCTGCCCTTGGCCCTGGAGCCGGGACGCGGGGAGGAAGTTTCGTCCCCGTTTGCTCGGCAAAGGGCGGAGGTATGGGGCCGGCTCGCGGTGGGGCCGGACGGATGGCAGGGGACGGAGGTGGGAGGGCGCTGGGAAGACCTGCTGCGAGGGGGCATGGAGGGGCTCCTCCGGCTGGCAGCTCCTCAGGGCTGGGACCTGCGCCTCGAGGGGCGCTACTTCGGCACGACGCTGACCGCGCAGGGTCAGCTGGGATGGGGGCCGAGAGGGCTCGCCCGGCTCCTGGTCCTGGGCCAGGGGACCTTCGATGACCTCTCCTGGGACGGCCTCTTCCAGCGGACGGGGGGCTTCTGGCTGCTGAACCTTGGGGGGGCGCTCGCTCGGGGCCCCTGGACGGTGAGGGGAGCGTCCGCGTGGTCGGCCCTCTGGGGGTGGGAGCGGGCGACGCTCGGGATAGGACGGACGCTCCGGATCGGGGTCGGCTCCGACCTCGGCCCCGGTCCCGGACCGGAAGGGCGTACGAGCCGGACCGCTGTCCTTGGCCGGAGTTCCCCTACGGCCTACACTCTCTCCCCATGAGGGAGACGATGGAAGCCATGGGCATCGGCAGGGGTAAGGACAGAAGCAGAAGCAAGAAGGCCCGTCGAGCGCATCGAGCCCTGCAAGGGATGGTGTGGATCGCGCTTGCGGCGCTGGGCTGGTGGGGAGGGTGGGGAGAAGGCGAGGGGATGCTGTGGGTCCGGGCGCAGGCGCAGGCGACCGTCGCCGTGGAGAAGGTCTCCATCCCCAAGGGGAAGACGGGGACGGTGAGCCTCTCCGTGCAGGGCGTGCCCGCCCCGGGGCTGCAGGACTTCCAGGGGAAGCTGCTCTACGACCCTGCGGTCATTTGGGTCCAGGACGTTACGGGGTTGAACGGCTACAGCATCTTCGCGTTCCAGATCGACAACAACGCGGGGGAGGCGCGCTTTATCGGGGCGAAGGTCAGCGGGAACCTCCTCACGCAGGGGAAGTTCTTGCAATTCAAGGTGCGCGCCGTCGGCGACGTGGGGGCGAAGACGACCTTGGAGGTGTCGTTCGTCAGCTTAAACACCCCGGAGGGGGACTTCCCCTTCTCGGTGGTGACGGGCCAGGTGGCCGTGACGGCCCCGCAGGAGCTGAAGGCCGATTTCACCTTCTCCCCCGAGCGCCCGCAGGTGGGGCAGGTCGTCCAGTTTACCGATCGCTCCCGCGGCGGGGGCACCCTCACCTCGTGGGAGTGGGACTTCGGCGACGGGTCGACCTCGACCGAGCAGAACCCCAAGCACACCTACACGCAGGCGGGGACGTACACGGTGAAGCTGACAGTGCAGGATGACACCGGCGCGTCGGCCACCGCGTCCAAGACGATCACGGTCGTGGAGGAGGGGCAGGCCCCTGCGGAGGTGACGGTCTACGTCTTTCCCAACCCGGCTCGGACGCGTGCGACCTTCGTCTACTCCCTGCCCTCCGACGCGCAGTCGGCTACGCTGTGGGTCTTCGACCTGCGAGGCCGCCTCGTCCTGCGCCGGGAGCTAGAAGTAGAGGCCTCGCGCTTCTCGTGGAACCTGCGGGATGGCCGGAACCGGCCGGTGCCCCCCGGCCCGTACTACTTCCGGGTGGCGGCGGCCACCGATCGGGGGGTTCGGCTCTCCGAGGTGGGCCGAATGCTGATCCTACGGTGACTTGGAGTACGGCCGCACGGCAAAGTCTACGACTAGAATAAGACGGGTCGACGAAGACGAAGACGCAGATGAAACGAGGATACGAGTTGCGACGGCAGCGCACACGTGGGATCGGATGCTGGGTACGAGCGATTGCGATCGGGGGGAGCTGGGTTCTCGGATGGGTCCTCTCGGGAGGCGCTCAGGGACCCCCAAGCCTCTTCGAGCTGGGGCCGGGGGTCCGGGCGACGGGCATGGGCGGGGCGTTCGTGGCCGTGGCCGAAGGAGCCGAAGCCCTATGGTTTAACCCGGCCGGGTTGGCCTACCTGTCCGCCCCCGAGGTGGGGTCGCTCTACGAGTTCCGTTTCGGAGCCTCCAGCTTGCTCCGCGCGGCCGGGGCGGTTCCCCGCTGGGGCGGGGGGATGGCCCTCTTCTCTTTCGGGCCGGTAGAGGGGCGCGACGCACAGGGGGAGGTCACCGAGTCCTTGGGGTATCTGCAGCTGGGGTTGGTAGGAGCCGGGGGATGGACGCCGGCGGACCTGCCCGTTGCGGCATTTAGGGATGCCCAAGGCTGGGCCTTCGGGGTGCGGGCGAAGCTGATCGGGGTGAGCACGGCGGAGGCGAGCGGGGGCGGAGCGGCCTTGGACGGGGGGATCCTCCTGCGCTGGCAGCGGCCGTTTGCCCAAGCGATCGAAGAGCTGCGGCTGGGCGCAGCGGTGGAGAACCTCCCGGGGGTGGGGGCTTCCGGCCCGCCCCGGGGGACGATCGGCCTTGCGGTGCGGCCGATGGCGGAACTCACCCTGGCGGTGGATCTCGCCTTCCCCTGGGCCGTGCACGCGGGAGGGGAGATGCAGATCCCCCTGCCGGGGGAGGTGCTTCCGAGTCCGGGCCGGGGAGGGGCGGTCGTGGCCGTACGTGTCGGGGGCTTCTGGGAAGGGGATCTCTGGGCGTTGACCGCGGGATTCGGTCTGCGCGTGGGCTCGTTCCAATGGGATTACGCGATTCAGAGCCACCCCCAGCTCCCCGGGATCCACCGGATCGGAATCGCATGGCGGTTCTAGAAGCGGGAGGAGTGTGATCTGAGTTGGACGGGATAACGCGATCCGCCAAGAGAGGACTCTTCCTCCTCGCCCTGGCGAGCTGGATCCACGCCGGGGGCGGGGGCGGGGGAGGGGGAGGCCTTCCCGGAGAGGTCGTGGCTCGAGCGCAGCCGGCCCCTCCGATGGCCGTCGTCACCGTGGAGAGCAAGGAGGTCCGCCGGGGGGAGGAGGCGACCGTATCGGTCACCGTGGCCGAAGCCCCTCAAGGGGGGGTCGTCAGCTATCAGGGGATCCTCGCGTACGACCCGACCGTGATCGAGATCGTAGACGTCTTCTTCCCGGAGGACTGCCCCGTCTGGGCGTTCAACGTGGAGAACGGGACCCTGCGGTTTGCGGCCACACGGTGCCTGGCCGCCGGGGAGCAGGGCCTGGAGGAGGGGGAGCTGTTCCGCCTGACGATCCGAGCCGTGGGGGAGCCGGGCGATATCGCCGTTCTCGTCCCCGCGTTTGAGATCTTCCACGACGCCGACTTTCAGCCCATCCCGCACACCGTTGTGGAGGGGACGATCACCCTCCTTCCCGACGTGAACGAGCCTCCCCTGGCCGCCTTCGAGTTCTTTCCTGAGAGCCCCAGCACCCGCGACACGATTCAGTTCACGGACACCTCCACCGACCCCGACGGAGAGATCGTCGCGTGGCAGTGGGACTTCGGGGACGGGACGACGTCCACCCAGCAGAACCCCACCCACCGCTATGAGGAGGGCGGGGTCTACACCGTGACGCTCACCGTCACGGACGACCGGGGCGGAGAGAGCACGACGAAGGTGCGCTTCTACGTCTTCCCGGCCCCGCCGGAGAACGCCGCCGGAGTGATCGCCTACCCCAACCCCGCCTCCACGCAGGCGAAGTTCCGCTACTTCCTGCCGGAGGGTGCGACGGGTGCCGAGCTTTGGGTGTACGACTTGCTGGGCCGACCGGTGCTCCGGAAGGACCTCAACGTAGACGAGGGGGAGTTCCTTTGGACCTTGCGAGACCTTGCGGGCAATCCCGTCCGGAACGGGCCGTACTTCTATCGGGTGCGGGCGACCACCCCTCAAGGCGTAGTTCGCTCGCGGGTGGAGGTGCTGATCGTTCAACGATGATGATGAGACCCTCAAAAGCCGTACGTGTCTTGATCGTGCTGTGGATCGGGGGAGCGCTTCTGCTTCTTCCGACGGCGGCTCCGGAGACCCGAGCGCAGAGGCTGGTGGGGATCTTCGAGCTGGAAGGGGGGGCCCGGCCTGCGGGGATGGGGGGGGCGTTCGTGGGCGTAGCCTCCGATGAGAGCGCCTTGTACTACAACCCGGCGGGCTTGGCTCTGCTGCGCGAGCTTTTCGTCAGCGGGATGTACCAGAACCGCTTCTTGCGGGCGCAATACGGGCGGGTGACCCTGGTCGCGCCCAACGTGGGGGCTCAGGTCTTGATGTTGGGGATCGGAGGGCTCGTCCGGCGCGACGAGCAGGGCATCCCCTCGGAATCCTTCTCGTACACCCAGTTCGGCGCCCTGGTCGGCGGAGGCCTCTCCCTCCGAGAGAGCTTAGGGATGCCCCTGGCCGTAGGCGCTCAGTTAAAGTTCTACCGGGTGGGAACCCTGGCTCCCGGGTCCGGGATGGCCTTCTCCTTGACCCCGGCTCTGCTCTGGACCGCCGAGCGCTTGGAGCTGGGTGGCCTCTCCCTGCGGGCCCTGCGGGTGGGGGCGGTGGCCCCAAACCTCTTGAGCCTGGGAATCACGTACGGCAGCGGGTATCGAGAGCGCTGGGGGCCCGATCTCCGTCTGGGAGGCGCGGTCCTCCTGGCCGGAGGCTGGACCTTCGCCGCCGATCTGGACTTGCGGGGGGCCTTTCACCTCGGGGGGGAGTGGACCCTCGGCGGTCTGGACTGGGAGTGGGAGGGGATGGAGGCCGTGGAGCTCAGCCTGCGATGGGGCCTAAGCAACGCAGGGAGCCTCCTCACCCCCAGCGTAGGGTTCGGGATCCGATTCGGGGACTACCGCTTGGACTATGCCTTCGTGATGCACCCCGATCTGGTCGGGGCCCATCGCCTCTCTTTCGCCGCCGTCTTCGGCCCGCCCAATCCCCTGCTGTGTGCCCTGCGCCCCGTCGCCTGCCCCCCGGACGATCCGTAACGTAAGCTCATCCACCGACCCGACCCGAGCGGGGAGGGAAGGGAAGGGAAGGGAAGGGAAGGCAGGGCAACAAGGGCCTAGGGGAAGAAGGAGAAGCTCCGTCCGAACTGGAGGGTGAAGGCCAAGCTGTGAGCAGGGGGCCGGGGTTCGGTGGCATCCTCCGAGAAGAGATACGAAAGGGAGACGGTGGCCGTCCAGGCGGGCATGGGCGTGAAGCTCGCGGCTACCGTCAGCTCCCCGGTGAGTTCGGCTACCGGCCGTCGGTCCCGCTCCCCTTCGATGTAGTCCAGCAGCACCTCCAGGCGCGGGGTCAGCCCCCAACGCGGAAGGAGTCGGTACTCCATCCCTTGTTGAAAGGAGTAGGACACAGTCCGTTCGCGTTCGTTGAACACCGCTTGGCGGCTGAGGAAGAAGTCCGCTTGCAAGGGGCTCTGGGAGGCCTGCCAAAGGAGCTGGACCGCGATCTGATATTGCCCGTTCTGCAGGCGACCGAAGAGGGGATGGGTGAGCGTCTCCAGCGTGCCGGAGAGCTCCAGGGTAGGGCGTAGGGCCCCCTTTCCCCTCCCGATGCTGAGACCTTGGTGGCTTAGACTGAGCCGGCCGCGGTCTTGAATGCGCTGTAGGCCGGTCCGAGTTTGGGCCGTGAGCGATCTGCCCAAGGAGAGCGTGCCGTCTACGAGCCCCCACCCTCCTTGCAGCGTCGTGTCCCCTCCGAGGTCGAAGGCGGGGCGCAATCCGAAGGGGTCTTGTAGTTGGAGGGAGAGCGTCCCCTGAGGACTAATCCGAACCTCTCCCAGCCGGAGTTCGGCGGCCTGGAGCTGCATCTGTACCGACTGGTTCACGAGGATGCGGTCCCGCCTACCCCCCTCCAGGAGCGGGAGTTTTCCGTTTCCTTGGTACCCCGTCCGGATGGTCAAGGGCACGTTTCCCACCGAGGTGAGGGCCGTCCAGTCGGCCCCCCACTGGAGCTGACTCGTGCCGAAGAGCCGACCAAAGCGCATTTGTAGCGGCTGTTTGAGGGTGAGTTGGAGCAGGAGATCGGGGGTCGCGCGGAACTGCACCGAGCCCTGCAGACCGCCCTCCCAAAATCCGCCCCCGGGTCGTAGGAGGTCCTCGTCTTGGGTGAGTTGGAGGGCCCCCGTGAGGTCCAGCCGTCGATCCCACAGGGACTCGCGTAGCGACAGGGCGTAGGATCGCCGTCGGATGTCGAAGCCGGGTCGCTCGAAGCTGCGGTCCAGGCGATCGATCGTGTAGTCCAGATCGAGGGTGGGACCCTCGGCGGGGCGGAAGCGAAGCCCCAGGGAGTCGCGCAGCACTTGGACGGGCGTGCGACGGAATAGATCGGTGAGTCCCTCCTCGTGTCGCACTTGGACGGAGAGGGCCTCGCTCAGGTTGTAGGAAGCGCTCAGGCTCAGCTGCAGGCGGTCCTCCCGGTTGAGGAGCCCCACGGGGGTGAACTCCGGCGAGATGCTGCGCAGCGTGCCCTGAAGGGTGAGAGGGCCCAGCCGCTGGGTGAGCGAGATCTGTCCGATCCAGCCCAGGTCGGTGTGCTCCGCGGCGGGGATGTCGGAGAAGCGGCCCCTCGCTTCTCCGCTCATCTTCGCCTCGCGTGCCTCGTAGACGCGGACGCGAAGGCCGCGGTCCCTCGGAGTCGGGCCTCGGCCTTCGTCTCCTCCCTCGAAGCGCACTTCGAGCTCCTGTCTTGCGATCGCAAAGAGCTGCAATCGGTACCTGGGGTCGGCCTCCTCCCCGGCCCAGAGCGTCTCCTCCCCCGCGCCTAAGGCGGTAAGGGAGCGTCCGCGCGTCTCCGAGAGGAGTCCTTGCCGGGTGCCGAAGAGCCCCTCCTCGGTGCCGATCCACAGCTCCCCGTTCCAGAAGGCGACCGCTTGGGCCGCTTGCAGAAACGGCCGATGCACGAGACGCCCCCCTCGGAGGGCGAACACCCCGCGATCCGTGGCGACATAGACCGTTCCGCCCTCGGAGACCGCATCCCGGATCTCCCTCCCCTGAAGCTCGGCGATGGGGGCCAAGCGCTTCGCGGCGGGATCCCAGACGACGAGCCCCTCGTCCGTGCCGATGTAGAGCAGTCCTTGCGTCCAGACCAGCTCCCGGATGCGATCGTTCGGGAGCTCCGGGTACGCCTCCTTCGAGAGGATCGTCCACGTCTCGCGCTCGGTCAGCTTCTCGGGGTCGCCGAGAGGGGCTGTGGCCAACCCCTTGTCGGTGCCTACCCAGATCGCGTTCGGGGTGAGGAGCACGCTGAGGACCCGGCTGCTGGGGAGCCCGTCCCGTTCGTCGAAGCGTCGCCAGGCAGCGGGGCGGGCGAAGCTCGCCAGGGGGTCTCCGGGCTCCAACTCCAGCAGCGAGAGGCCCCCGGAGGTGGCGAACGCCACCCAACCTTCCCTGCCGTCGATGTCGTAGACCTCCAAGCCCGCCAGGCCCTCCGCAGGGCCGTAGCTGCTCCAGCGCTCCGAAGCCGTGTCGTAGACCTGCACGCCGTTGCGGTGGCCGAAGAGGACCAGCGTTCGGTTCGGATGCTGGAGGACGTGGATCGCGTACACCCGGTTGGGCTGGTTGACGCGAAGGTTATCGTCGGGTGGGAAGACGTTCTGAGCGATGCCCACGTCGAAAGCGGCTTGGAAATCCTCCCCCTGCCAGAGGCCGCTTAGGCCTACTACGCGGTGGTCGTTGGGCATGGTAGCCAGGGAGTCCGGGTCGATGCCGGCTACGGGGGAATCGTGGGCCCGCAGGAGATCGACCCAGAGCGTAAAGCCATCCCAAGGCTCGTACTCGAGCAGGAGCCCCTCGAACCCTCGGCGGTACTCCGCAAAGCCCCCCAAGCCCCCGCGGGCCACCTCGTACTCGATGCGCAACACGTCCTCAGGGCCCACTTCTACGAAGAGGATCAGGAAACCCGTCTCGTACTCCAAGAGGTAGTCCTGACCCGGCTGGAGGAGTTCGCCGTTCAGGTACACGCGTTCGCTCCCCTTGAGCACGGAGAGCCCCAGCACGTAGGTGCCCGCGCCGGCCTGGTAGGCATAGCTCACTCGGACTGCGCTTTCGGGGTTCTGGAAGAACTCCTCGGGGGCCAGCAACTCCAGCACCCCGACCTCGGGGTAGACCCGCATCTCAAATCCCATGAGGAGGGGGTCCTCGATCGGGCGGAACTCCTCCTCCTCCAGGAGTCGGATCTCCACCCGAACGCTTCCCTCCAGGATCTCCGGCCGTCGGAGGAAGTAGAAGCGGTAGTACGCGGCATCTTGGGGGCGAACCTCCAAGGAATCGACGGAGAGGAGGACCAGCTCCTGCAGGCCCTCTAGGAATCCCTGCTCGTAGTCCGTTCCCGGGCTTAAGGGGTACTCCCGGAAGTCGGCGTCCGGGGGAAGCTTCAAATTGTACTCGTCGATATAGAGGAGGATTTGATCCCTCAGGAGGGTCTCGAAGTCGGTGCGCAGGGCCAAGTAGAACCCCTCCTCGGCGGGGATCAGGAGGTAGTAGGAGGGGTCGAGTTCCGGATCCGGGTTCTCGGCGATCCCCTCGAAGAGGTAGCCCAGCTCGTAGGCCTCCAGGAGTTCTTGCAGCCGTTCATCGATCGGAAAGCGCAGCTTGATCTTGGTAAACCCCTCGACGAAGTCGGGTCCGAGGAAGAAGTAGCCCAGCCCGCGCAGGTTGCAAAAGGTCTCGGTCCCTCGGAGTTCGCAAAGGTAGGGCATCTTCGCCCAAGGGCGATCCGGCAGGCGGGGGACGAAGAGGACCGTCTCTTCTACGGTGTTCCCGCGGAAGGTTTTCGTCTGTCGGATCCCCGAAACTTGGGAGAGGATCGCGCGCAGGGAGAGCCGATCGCTGAGTTTCCAGCCCACCTGGAAGCCCTTCAGCAGCCGATCCGGCGAGGCAAAGGGACTCTCCGGACGCCCCATCGGAAAGTCTCCGAACCGCGCCGTCCAGCGCTCGGATTCGAAGAGAATGCTTAAGGACTGAAGGAACTCGGGCTGCTGGTTGTCGATCTGGGCCACCAGGGAGAGCAGGCCGGGAAGGGGACGTTCCACCGCTACGGAGACGTCGGCATTCAGAACGATGCTCTGGTTGAAGAAGAAGCCCCGGGAGTACCCCCTTTGGGCAAGCCCTCGGGGGTCTCCGAGTCCATAACGAACCGTCCAGTTCACGCTACCGAAGACCTCAAATGAGGGACTCTGGGAAAGCTCCGGGCCTTGGGCGTGTGCGGGGGCTGTCGTAAACGCGAAGATCAGCATCCCAAGGCCCGCAACGGCGCCGACCGGCCCCCGTCGTCTCCGTCCTCGACACCACAGGGAAAATCGTCGTTGCTTCACCGTACCTCTCCCCTTGGGTAAAGAATGTGCACACAAGGTTGCCCTTGCGTGTAGATCGGGATGCGCATGGCCCATCATACTCGAAGCAGCGAGGGGACAGCAAGCGTCTCAACCCATCGGCATTGGCCCGACAGGGCGGCGGACACGCGCCCACAGCCACTCGGTCCACCCCGCCATGCCCTCGCCCGTGCGGCAGGAGAGCTCGAAGAGGGGCGCCTCGGTCAACGCCCTTATGTGCCGTACAAACTCGGAGCGGTCGAACCCGGAAAGCTCCATGAGATCGATCTTGTTGAGGACGATCGCGTCGCTCTTGGCGAAGACTTCCGGGTACTTCCGGGGCTTGTCGTGCCCCTCCGCCGCGCTCACCAAGCAGACGGTGAGGTCCTCGCCCAGGACCCAGTGGGTGGGACAGATTAAGTTCCCGACGTTCTCGATGAAGAGTAGATCCAGCTCCTCTAACAGGAGCCGGGAAAGGGCTTGCTCCACCATGGAGGCGTCGAGATGACACTGTCCCCCCGTGTTGATCTGGACCGCGTCGTAGGCGCCTGCCGCGAGCACCCTTTGGGCATCCAGGTTGCCCACGATGTCCCCCTCGAGCACGCCCACCCGCGCCCAGCCCCGGAGGTGCTCGATCGTCCTCACGATGAGAGAAGTCTTCCCCGCCCCCGGCGCGGCGATCACGTTGACCACGAACACTCCCGCCTCCCGAAATCTCCGGCGCAGCGCCCGGGCCACGGCGTCGTTATCCGCCAGCGCGCTCCGCTCGACCCGCAAGAGCTTTACGTTTCGCCCGGCCATCCCCGCCCTCCCTCCTTCTCCTTCTCCTCCTCCTCCTCCTCATACGCCGTATTCGCCATCTCCACCTCGAGGCTTTCGACCCGCAGCTCGTCTCCCGGATCGAGGAGCTTTCCCACCTCTCCGCACCGGGGGCAGCGCCAGTCGCCCGCCGGAGGGGCGTAATCCGCATCGCATTCAAGGCAGCGGAAGCGCATCGGTTCCCGCCGAACGCGCAGCTGTGCCCCCTCTGCCGGGCTCCCCTGGGAGGTCAAGCGCTCGAAGTGGAATCGCAGCGCCTCTTCGGCGATGTGGGAGTGCTCCCCCAGCACGAGGTGCACCGCTACAACCCTTCGGGCTCCGGCCCTTTGGGCCTCCTCTTCCACGAGCTTGAGGAGCTGCTCCGCGACGGCTAGCTCATGCACGCAGATCCCTCAACACGGATTGTACAACGGGTTCGATCGCTCGGGCGACCTCCGGCGTCAGGGGGGCGCCCGGCTCGAAGCGCGCGCCCTCGATCCCGTAGACGATCAGGCGCTTGGGCAGCTGGTTCAAGGAGCGGGCCAGCTCGATCGTCTCCGCCAGGCCGACGCCGTGGGTGGAGAGGCCGAACGTCACCGCCGACGGCAGCGCCCTTTCGTGGGCCTCCAAGCGCCGAACCGTGCCCGGCGGCGCGCCCGACTGCACCGCGTCGATCACGACGAGGAGGTCCGCGCCCCTCCCGAGCTCCAGGAGCGCGACGGGATCGCCCTCGAGCTCCCGCACCCGAACGCCCTCCGGGACGAGGTCCCGCAGCCGTTGCGCGACGAGGAGCCCCACGGCGTCGTCGCCCCGGTCGCGGTTGCCGAGGCCGAGGATGAGTCCTCCCACGTTGAGGGTTCCTCCGGCTTTCGCGGTCCCCGCGGGGTGTGGGGACAAGAAGCGGGAGGAGGAAGCCGGGGGAACTAAGCCCCTCTCAGGATCTTCTCGGTGTCTTCCTTGTGGCGCGTCTCCTCGCTGATGATCTCCTGGAGATCGTTGGCCAAGCCGTAATCGCCGAAGGCTTCCGCCTGCTTCATCCGCTCGACGTAGCGCTGGATCGTCTCCGTCTCGGCCTGCAAGACGTTTCGGAGCATCTCCTTGGCGTCGCGGGCGGGCGGGACCGGGGCGGGCTGCGTGGTGGGAGTCCCTCCCAGCGCGGCCACCTTGTCGGCCAGGAACTGCGCATGCCGGAGCTCCTCCGGCACCTCCTTGAGGAAGAACTCCTTGAGCTCTTCCCGGTGGATGCCGCTTACGGTCGCCGCGTAGGTGATGTACATCATCACCGCTTGGTACTCGTTCGCCAAATCCACGTTCAAGCCCTCGATGAGCTGTTCTCGGGTCACGTCTGCCATGATTCCCTCCCTCTTTCCTTTCTCATCCGGTGCCTTGGGTAGCTACGTGATGCTGCCCGCATTGTAAAGGACTGGGTCGAAGAGCACAATGCCCCTGCTACACCGGCTACACCCGCTCGATCTCTAGGCACAGGAAGTGGGTCGCGCACGAGATGCAGGGGTCGTAGTTGCGCACCGCCTGCTCGCACTTCCACTGCAACTCTTCCTCCGGAAGCTCCAGATGGCGCGCGACGAACTCCCGCAGGTCTTGCTCGATGCGGGCTTGGTTCTGCGACGTGGGCGGGACGATCTTCGCGTCCCGAATGGTCCCGTCGGCGTCGAGGGTGTAGCGATGATAGAGAATGCCCCGGGGCGCCTCGGTGCAGCCGTAGCCCGTCGCCGCGCGGGACTCTATTGCTATGAAGGGCTCCTCCGGCTCTTCATACGGCTCAATCAAGAGCAGGGCCTCATCACACGCATAGAGGATTTCGACGGCCCGCGCGACGATGCTCTGAAACGGGTTGCGACACTCCGGCAAAAACCCCACTTCGCGGGCGGCCTGTTGCGCGAGGGGCGAGAGCTTGTCGAAGTTCAAGTTGAAGCGCGCGAGCGGCCCGACGAAATACGCCCCCCGGCCCTTGATCCGCGAGTGCAAGGCGTTCGAGTGCGGGACCTGCTCCTCCTCGAAGTGCTCGTCGTACTCCGAGATGGCGATGTCCAAGCCCTTGTTTGAGACGATCCGCCCGTCCAAGATAGCGTACTCGTCCGGGTGCCGAAGGGCCACGAACTCGTAGTCCTGCTCGAAGTCGGGGAACTCGAACTGCGCGACCCAGCGGACGGTCTCATAGGCCGCCTCGCGGGCCCACTCCAGCCTCTCCTTCATCTCGAGGAGCTCTTGCCGGGTGGGCGCGCGGTAGAAGCCCCCCACGCGCGGGTTGATGGGGTGGATCTCCCGGCCCCCGAGGAGTGTTAAAAGCTCGTTCCCGACTTTTTTGAGCTGAAGGCCCTTCTGGACCCACTCGGGGTGGTCGTGGGCCATCTCGATCGCGCTCTCGTATCCCAGGAAGTCGGGGGCGTGGAGCAAAAAGACGTGCAAGGCGTGGCTCTCGATCCACTCGCCGCAGTAGAGCAGCCGCCGGAGCAGGCGAAGCGGGCCTTCCACGCGCACCCCGCAGGCATCTTCCATGGCCGTCGCGGCGCTCATCTGGTAGGCCACGGGGCAGATCCCGCAGATCCGCGCCGTGATGTCGGGGGCCTCTACGAACGAGCGGCCTCGCAAGAACGCTTCGAAGAAGCGCGGGGGCTCGTAGATGCGCAGACGGACGTCCTCCACGCGGTCGCCCTTCACCCGCACGTAGAGGGCGCCCTCGCCCTCGACGCGGGCCAGGGCGTCGACCCGAATTCGTTTCACTTGGGCCTTGCGATCATCCCGCTTCCGTTGGGGCATGACGCTCGCCCTCCTCGCGAAACTCGGGGGCATACGCGTTGAACGTCCGGAGTGCCCTCGTGACGTCCCGCTCGGGGACGCTCAGCTTCGCCTTCCACCAGCCCATCAGCGAGGCGGGGTTGGGCGTCTCCTTCGGGCCGAAGCAGGCGTAGCACCCCCGGTTATACGCGGGGCAGATCGCCCCGCACCCGGCCTGGGTGAGGGGGCCCAAGCAGGGCGTCCCGTGGGCGACCATCACGCAGACGGTGCCGCGCCGCTTGCACTCCACGCAGACGCTGTACGTCGGGACGTTCGGCCTGCGCTTGTGGAGAAAGGCCGTGAGGACTTCCAAGAGCTGGTGCTTGTTGATGGGGCAGCCCCGGAGTTCGAAGTCCACGGGGACGTGCTCGGCGATGGGCGTCGACGTCTCCAGCGTTTCAATGTATTCGGGCCGGGCGTAGACGATCTGCAGGAACTCTTGCACGTTTTGGAAGTTGCGCAGGGCTTGGATGCCTCCGGCGGTGGCGCAGGCCCCGATCGTGATCAGATAACGCGATTGCCTGCGGATCTTTTGGATGAGTTCCGCGTCGTGCGGGGTGGTGATGGAGCCCTCCACGAGCGACACGTCGTAGGGCCCCTGGACGACGGCCCGCGAGGCTTCCAGGAAGTAGGCGATCTCGACCTCGCCTGCGAGCGCGAGCAGTTCGTCCTCGCAGTCGAGCAGGCTGAGCTGGCAGCCGTCGCACGACGCGAACTTCCAGACGGCCAGCTTCGGCTTCTTCGTCTTCATTACACGGGAGTCAGCGGGCGCGCCTGAAGGATCTCCTCGTCCGTCAAGGGCCGGACGGCGGAGGCTGGGACGATCACCACGGCCAACGTCTCCCCAACGGCGTTGAAGACCTCTAAGACGTAGCCTTCCTCTCCGCCGTCCTCCTCCGTCGCCGGAAGGCGCTCGACGACCACGGCGACGTCTCCCTTGCGCAGTCCATGCTCCGGCAAATCCCGCGTCAGCGCCACCCGCCGATAGAGCTTGATCTTGTTCATCCCTTCCTCTTTACCCCTTGGTTCTCACGATCCCTTCGCACCTCGGGAAACAGCGTCACGAACCGCGTCTCCCCGGTCGCCTTCAGTGTAATCCAAATCGTCACCACGTCCAGCACCGTTCCGTTGGGTCCCCGGAGTTGCCCTCGCACCTCGTACTTCGTGCCGTACGGCGACTCCTCGACGTCCGAGATCGCATATCGCTGCGCAAGCTCTCGGAGGTCTTCCCGCAAAACGTTCCAGTTAGCCAGGGTATAGCCCGCCAGAGCCAGAAACCGGGACTTGTCGTCCTCCTCGCGCGGCAACAGCAGATAGCGCAGCAGCTTGTCCTCCGGGATGACGACGTCCCTGGGGAGCCTCTTCGCCTCATGCACTCAGACCTCCCGCACCCGGAAGAAGCGCTCGATCTCCGCAAAGCGGAAGACGGGACCGTCCTTGCAGACGAACTCCGGCCCGAACTGACAGTGGCCGCAGAAGCCCACGGCGCACTTCATGTTCCGCTCCATCGAGATATAGACGTCCTCGGGGGAGACCCCCCGCTCGCGGAGCGCTTGGACGGTGAAGCGCATCATGATCTCCGGGCCGCACACCCAAGCGACCGTCTCAGCGGGGTCGAAGTCCGCCCGGGGGATCAGGGTCGTCACGACGCCGACGTGGCCGTACCAGCCCTCGCCCGCGCTGTCCACGGTGACCTCCACCTGCAGATCGAACCGTCCCCGCCAGCGCTCCAGCTCCTTCCGGTAGAGCAAGTCGCGGGGCGTGCGCGCCCCGTAGAGCAGCACGACGTTCCCGTACTTCCCGCGGTTTGCCAAGACGTGATGGAGCGCCGGGCGCAGCGGGGCCAGCCCGATGCCGCCCGCCACGATCACGACGTCGTGGCCCTCGGCCTCCTCCACGGGCCACGCGCTCCCGAAGGGGCCGCGCACCCCCACGACGTCGCCCCGCTTGAGGGAGCAAAGGGCCCGGGTGACAGCTCCCACGGCCCGGACCGTGTGCACCAGACGATGGGGCTCTTGGGGGTCGCCGCTGATCGAGATCGGGACCTCTCCTATCCCGAAGACGTAGAGCATGTTGAACTGTCCCGGCTGAAAGGGAAAGCTCAGCGGTTCGGTGGGTTCGAGCTCCAGCGTCTTGGTGTCGTGGGTTTCCCGCCGAACCCGCACCACCCGCCAGGGGCGCGGAACCATCGGGTTCCCCTGTACACCTGTCGGTGCGCTCTCAACGGCAAGGGTTTCCCGGTTCATTTCCCCTGCCCGAAGACATCCAGGATCTGCATCCTCGTCGCCTGGAGGCGTCGCCCGACGAGCTGGATGAAACGCCGCAGCAGCTCGTAGCCCAGCCGAGGGTCCTCCTCGCACTTCTTGAGGATGCACTCCCCGTCGAAGGCGAGCGCCCGCACCAGGGTCAAGGCCCGCGCGTCGAACTGCTTGCGATAGGGGGGCACAAGCCAGCTCCAGCTGAGCACGTCCCCCTCGTTCAGCGTCTCGATCACCACGGGGCCACGCCCCGGCACGTGCACCTCGAGCGCCACCCGCCCGTAACGGATGAGGTAGAACGCGTCGGAGACGTCCCCCTCGCGGAAGATGTACTCCCCCGCGTTGTACTTCACGTTGCGCCCGCAGCCCGCGATCAGCTCTAAATATCTCTCGTCCAGGTCCCGAAAGAAGGGATGCCCCGCCAACAAGTCTTTCGCAGCCGTCACGCCTCCTCGCCTCCTCCCCGGGTAAGCCCGTCGCTCTCCCGAATCGCCCGCAGTTCCTCCGTGATGTCGATGCCCACGGGGCACCAGGTGATGCACCGCCCGCAGCCCACGCAGCCCGATGTCCCGAACTGGTCGATCCACGTCGCCAGCTTGTGGGTCATCCACTGCCGATACCGGGATTTTACGCTCCGCCGGAGGCTCCCGCCGTGGAGGTAGGAGAACTCCAGCGAGAAGCAGGAGTCCCAGCGGCGGACCCGCTCCGCCGTCTCCCCCTTGAGATCCGTGACGTCCTCGACGGTGGAGCAGAAGCATGTGGGGCAGACCATGGTGCAGTTGGCGCAGCTTAAGCAGCGTTGGGCCACCTCGTCCCAGCGCGGGTGCTCCAAGTTGCGGTACAGGAGCTCCTTGATGCCTCGGGTGTCGAGCGTCCGGCCCATCTGCCCCTCCGCTTGCTTTACCCGCTCCTCGGCCTGTGCGACCTCTTGGGGAGAGGCCTCGCGGTGGGGGACGTCCTGCAGCACTTCCCGCCCGCGCTCGCTGCCCACCTCGACGACGAAGTAGTGTCTTTCGCCGTCGAGGACCTCCGTGAGGGCCAAGTCGAAGCCCCCTTGGGCTTTGGGCCCCGTCCTCATCGAGACGCAGAAGCAGGTCCCGCCCGCCTGGGTGCAGTTCACCGCGACGAGAAACGCCCGCTCGCGCAAGGCCTTGTAGACGGGGTCTGCGTGCTTCTCCCCCAGGAAGACGCGGTCTTGGACGAAGAGGGCGTGCAACTCGCAGGAGCGCACCCCCAAAAAGGCATACTTCGTGTCGGGCAGGGGCTCCGGTTGCACCTCAAAGCCCGGATCGTCGCCGTTGCGCCGGGCCCGCCACAGGCGCAGATGAGGCGGAAATAGAAACTTCTTCCAGCTGTGGGGGCCCACCACGTAGCCGAAGAGCGCTGGGTCCTCGCGCCTCTTGAGGCGGTAATGCCCGGCGTCCTGCTCGTCCGTCCAGCCCTGGGGGAGGTCGTCCACGGAATCGAGAGCATCGTAGACGATGGCGCCGTCGCGCACGCGGGGGCCGACGACTTGATACCCTCTGCGTCGGAGGGCCTTGAAGAGGACGTGGAAGTCGCCTCGGTCGATCACGTGCTGCCCGGTGGCCCTTAGGTCAAGGTCCAATCTCATGGATTCCTCCACCGAAAAGTCTATCCGAGGTCGATCGGTCGGGGCAAGGGCATGGGTCAGTTCCCTCCCCCCGCCGGAGACGCCCGTGCCACGCGAGGGCGGTGACGTCTTCGCTTGCCGTGTGGGGGTCTTTACGGCCTTCGGGTATAATCCTCCCACAAGAGGGAGGGAAGAGCGCATGGGGGAAATCCGGCTGGAAAGGATCGATGAGTGCCTATGGGAGATCCCTAAGGCGGGCGGGATGCGCGTCCCGGCGCGCGTCTTCGCCAGCGAAAAGCTCTTGGAGAAGATCCGACAAGACGCCACCCTGCAGCAGATCAAGAACGTGGCGCATCTTCCGGGCATCCACAAGTACGCGATCGCGCTGCCCGACGCCCACCAGGGCTATGGCTTCCCCGTCGGGGGGGTGGCGGCTCTGGATGCCGAGGAAGGTGTAATATCTCCTGGCGGAATTGGATATGATATAAATTGCGGCGTCCGCATCTGCAAGACGAACCTCACCTACGACGACCTCAAGGGCAAGGAAGAAGAGTTAGTAAACGCGCTCTTCCGCGAGATCCCCACCGGCATCGGCAAGGGGAGCATCGTAGGAGTGCTCTCGACGAGCGAGCTGGACGAGGTGGCCCGCGTCGGGGTGAAGTGGGCCATCCAGAGGGGCTACGGCGTCGACGACGATCTGGCCCACTGCGAGGACGAGGGGGTCCGACCCGGTGCGGACCCCAACTGCGTCTCCCAGGACGCCAAAGCCCGGGGGCGTGAGCAGCTGGGCTCCTTGGGCTCGGGGAACCACTTCTTGGAAGTGCAGCGGGTCGTCGAGGTCTTCGACCCCGACATCGCGGAGAAGTTCGGCCTCTTCAAGGACCAGATCGTGGTGATGATCCACTGCGGCTCCCGGGGATATGGGCACCAGATCTGCACCGACTACCTGCGTCGGGTGGAGCACGAACATCGGGATCTCATCAAGCAGCTGCCCGATCGGGAGCTGGCCTGCGCGCCCGCGCAAAGCGCCGCCGCGCAAGACTACTACAAGGCGATGAACTGCGCGATCAACTTCGCCTGGTGCAACCGTCAGCTCATCATGCACCAGGCCCGCCTCTGCTTCGAGAAGGTCTTCCGCGCGAGCTGGAAGGAGCTGGGGATGGAGCTCCTCTACGATGTAGCCCACAACATCGGCAAGAAGGAGGTCCACAAGGTCAACGGCGTCGAGCGCGAGGTGTACGTCCATAGAAAGGGCGCGACCCGGGCCTTCCCGGCGGGGCGGCCCGAGCTGCCCCGGGCCTATCGGGAGGTGGGCCAGCCGGTGATCATCCCCGGCTCGATGGGGACCGGGTCGTATGTGCTCTGCGGGGCGGCCCGATCGCTGGAGCTCACGTTTGGGAGCACGGCCCACGGCGCGGGCCGGGTGCTCTCCCGCACCAAGGCGAAGAAGCAGTGGCGGGCCGACGAGCTCGTCCGCCAGCTCAAGGAGCGGGGCATCTACGTTCGAGGGCAGAGCAAGGCCACGATCTCCGAGGAGGCCCCCGGAGCGTACAAAGACCTGGACGAGGTCGTCCAGGTCACCCACGAGGTCGGGATCAGCTGGAAGGTGGCCAAGCTCGTCCCCGTCTGCAACATCAAGGGTTGATCGTCCATGGCGCGGAAGCTCGAGGAACTCAAGCCGAAGGTCGAGCGGGCGCTCGAGGAATTCAATAAATATCGCGAGCCGGAGGCAGTGGCCCGGCTCCTCTCGTTGGATGACAGGGAGATCGTGCTGGAGATCGCCGGTCCCTACTGCCGGAGCTGCGGCTTGGCCGACTGGTTCGACGATTTTACGTTTGAGCTGCAGGCCACGGGCGGGCCGAAGGCCCGGTTCGTCGATTACGAGCCCTCCGATGAGACCGAGGAAGCGTATCGGGTAACGTATCGCATCGAGAGCGAGGCCCCCTAAATGGAGAAGATCCCCGGTCTCATTCGGAAGCTGCTCGTCGAGCTGGGAGAGGATCCCGAACGCGAGGGCCTGCAAGACACGCCCCGTCGCGTCGCTGAGCTCTATGAAGAGCTGACCCAGGGCTATCGACTCGACCCCTGGCAGGTCGTAGGTGAGGCCATTTTTGAAGTTGAGTACGACTCGATGGTCGTGCTCCGGGACGTGGAGTACTTCAGCCTGTGCGAGCACCACGTCATTCCCTTCTTTGGCCACGTGCACGTGGGATACATCCCCAAGGGCAAGGTGATTGGGGCGAGCAAGATCCCGCGCATCGTCGACGTGTTCGCCAAGCGCCTGCAACTCCAAGAGCGGATGACGGAGCAGATCGCTCAGTTCCTCGAGGAGGCCATCCAGCCGCTGGGTTTGGGCGTGGTCGTTGAGGGGTATCACCTCTGCATGGCGATGCGCGGGGTGCGCAAGCAGGAGGCCTGGATGGTGACCAGCGCCATGAAGGGGTCGTTTCGGACGGACGCCCGGACCCGCATGGAGTTCCTGCGGTGGGTGGAAGGGTCCCTGAGCGCGAGAGGGAGAGGGTCGTAGGGTTGCGGGGGTCTTGCGGCCCCTTGACAAACCCCCGTTGAGGGGTATAATAGTCCCCGCCGAGGAGCTCTCCTCGGCTCTCGAACGCAGAAACCATCGTGCGCCAACACTTGGGTCTTTGACAAGTGGATAGCGCGACGAGGGTCCTGCCTGCGACCACTTCCCGGTAGATGTCCGAGCGAGTATGATCCCGGCTCAGGGTGAACGCTGGCGGCGCGCCTAACACATGCAAGTCGTGCGCGAAAGGCCGACCCTCTCCCGGACCTCCTCGGAGGGAGGGGAGAGGGGAAGCCGAGTAGAGCGGCGGACGGGTGAGTAACGCGTGCCTAACCTACCCCCAGGAGGGGGATAACCCTCCGAAAGGGGGGCTAATCCCCCATATGCCCACGACCCACAAGGGTTGGGGGGAAAGGGGGCCTCTCGTCGAAGCTCCCGCCTGGGGAGGGGGGCGCGTCCCATCAGCTCGTTGGTGGGGTAACGGCCCACCAAGGCGAAGACGGGTAGCCGGCCTGAGAGGGTGGTCGGCCACAAGGGGACTGAGACACGGCCCCTACTCCTACGGGAGGCAGCAGTGGGGAATCTTCGGCAATGGGCGCAAGCCTGACCGAGCGACGCCGCGTGGGGGACGAAGCCCTTCGGGGTGTAAACCCCTTTCAGGGGGGAAGAATCCCAGGGGGTCGAACAGGCCCTTCCGGGTGACGGTACCCCCAGAAGAAGGGACGGCGAACTACGTGCCAGCAGCCGCGGTAATACGTAGGTCCCGAGCGTTACCCGGAATCACTGGGCGTAAAGTGCGCGTAGGCGGTCGGGTGTGTCGTCCGTGAAAGCCCCCGGCTCAACCGGGGAACGGCGGACGAAACTGCCCGACTCGAGGGCGGGAGAGGCCGGTGGAGCTACCGGAGTAGCGGTGAAATGCGCAGATACCGGTAGAAACCTCGATGGCGAAGGCAGCCGGCTGGCCCGTTCCTGACGCTGAGGCGCGAAAGCGTGGGGAGCGAACCGGATTAGATACCCGGGTAGTCCACGCCCTAAACGATGCGGGCTAGGTGTTGGCTCCTCTAACCGTGGGCCAGTGCCGCAGCTAACGCGGTAA
>Ga0256839_1002215_pt1 | contig 22128 bp, 24 predicted proteins | sample 354166metaG_FD_185968 | JGI IMG/M metagenome (GOLD analysis project Ga0256839, IMG submission 185968) | Hydrothermal vent microbial communities from Mid Atlantic Ridge, Atlantic Ocean - 354-166 | ecosystem: Environmental > Aquatic > Marine > Hydrothermal vents | place: Atlantic Ocean: Mid... | reverse complement strand
TTTTCCTAAAGTGGGTGGTATGTGGTTAGTGTCCATCCAGAAACTAATACATTACCATGAAGAGCATGAAGAGCATGAAGAGCATGAAGTTAACAGTTTGATTGTCTTTATCTTTTTCATGTGCTTCATGGTAAAAAAACAGTGTTTCCGGATGGATGTTAAATTAGTTGTTATCCGGTCTCCAGACCAGATCCAGCTCACGCGCTGCGCGCACATCATCCAGCCGTTTTACCGGCAGATTATAGGGGGCGCCCGTCACCTGCTCCGGATGCTCCTCGGCCTCCTGCCTGATGCGGCAGAGGGCATCGATAAAACCATCCAGCTCTTCACGGCTCTCGGTCTCGGTCGGCTCGATCAGCAGGCACTCCGGCACCTGTAGTGGAAAATAGGTGGTGGGGGCGTGGAAGCCGTAATCGAGCAGCCGCTTGGCAAAATCCATGGTGTTCACGCCCAGCTCTTTGGCCTGTCGCTGCAGGGTGAGAATGAACTCATGGGTGGCGCGCCGTTCCGGGTAGGCGGCATCAAAGCCGGCATCGGTGAGCCGCTTCAGCATATAGTTGGCATTCAGTGTGGCGTACTCGGCCACCCGCTCCATCCCCTCGCCGCCCAGCATCCGGGCATAGACATAGGCGCGCAGCAGCACCCCTGCATTGCCGGCAAAGGTGGAGAGGCGGCCAATGCTCTCGGGGCAGTTCTCCTCTGTCAGCCAGTGATAATGCTCATCCTTGCGTGCCACCATCGGCACCGGCAGATAGGGTTGCAGACGCTCACTGACGCCGACCGGCCCGGCACCCGGCCCACCACCGCCGTGCGGGGTGGCGAAGGTTTTGTGTAGATTGACATGGATCACATCAAAGCCCATATCCCCCGGCCGCACCTTGCCCAGGATGGCATTGAGATTGGCTCCATCGTAATAGAGCAGCCCGCCCGCCTCATGCATCAGGGTGGCAATCGCCTCGATGTTGCGGTCAAACACCCCCAGGGTCGAGGGGTTGGTGAGCATGATGCCGGCCGTCTGTGGGCCGACCAGCTGGCGCAGTGCCTCGATATCGACATCGCCGTCGGCACCGCTGGGGATCTCCCGCACCCTGTAGCCGCACATCACCGCCGAGGCCGGGTTGGTGCCGTGGGCGGCATCCGGTACCAGAATCTCGTTACGCGCTGTGTCGCCGCGCGCATCGTGATAGGCGCGGATCATTGCCACCCCGGCAAACTCCCCCTGGGCACCTGCGGCCGGGCTGAGTGAGACCGCCTGCATGCCGGTCACCTCTTTCAGTATCTCCTGCAGCTCATAGAGGCAGGCCATAAAGCCCTGGCTGTGATCCGCCGGAGCCTCCGGGTGACGCGCCAGGAATTCGGGCAGCATGGCCAGGCTGTTGCACCCCCTGGGGTTGTACTTCATGGTGCAGGAGCCCAGCGGATAGAACTGGGTGTCGATAGAGAAGTTCTGCTGTGACAGCTTGGTGTAGTGGCGCACCGCCTGCATCTCCGAGACCTCGGGCAGCGCTGCGCGCTGCTGGCGGCGAAAGCGCTCCGGGATGGTGGAGAGATCAGCCGTTTGCAACGGTGCCTGGGCGGTGGCGCGCCGTCCGCTGCGGGAGTGTTGGTAGATCAGCATCTCAGGATGGCTCGCAGTTTGAGCTGAAAATTGTCCATCTCCGGTTTGGTTCTTTTCTCGGTGGCGCAGACCAGGATGGTATCGCCCAGTTCAGGATAGTCGCGGCTCAGATCCAGGCCGCCCAAAAGACCCTGCGCAGAGAGCTGGCGCAACACACCATCGGCCGGGATCGGCAGACGCAGCACCTGCTCGTGGAAGGTCGGGCGGCTGAAGAGCGGTTCCACCCCTTCGAGCGCGGTCAGCTTCTGCACCAGGCTGCGGGTATTGGCATGGCAGGCGGCGGCGACCCGCTCCAGCCCTTCGCTGCCCAGCAGTGCCAGGTGGATGGTCGCCGCTGTGGCCATCAACCCCTGGTTGGTGCAGATGTTGGAGGTCGCCTTGGAGCGGCGGATGTGCTGCTCCCGCGCCTGTAGTGTCAGGGTGTAGCCGATCTTGCCATCGAGGTCACGGGTGCGACCCACAATCCGCCCCGGCATCTGCCGTACCAGCTTTTGTCGGCAGCAGATAAAGCCAAGGTATGGCCCGCCGGAGGAGAGCGGCGCACCCAGCGGCTGCCCCTCGCCACAGCTGATATCTGCCCCCTCTTTGCCCCAGGTGCCGGGTGGATGGAGCAGCGCCAGTGCCACCGGGTTGACCACGGCAATCGCCAGTGCCTTGTTGGCGTGCGCCCAGTCGGTGAGGAGATCCACCTCTTCCAGCACCCCAAAGTAGTTGGGCTGTGGAATGACCAGTGCCGCAATATCCTGACCCTCGAAGGCGGCCAGTGCCGCTGGGTCGGTGTGGCCGCCTGCGGGATCGAACGGCAGCTCCACCAGCTCAATATTCTGTTTGCCAACCATCGCCTGCACCACGCGGCGATAGGCCGGGTGCAGGCTGCGTGGCACCAGTACCCGGCCTGATCTGGATTTGCGGTTGGCGCGCACCGCCATCAGTACCGCCTCTGCCAGCGCCGTGGCGCCGTCGTAGAGCGAGGCGTTGGAGACCTCCATGCCGGTCAGCGCCGCCATCATGCTCTGGAACTCGTACAGCACCTGCAGGGTGCCCTGGCTGGCCTCGGCCTGATAGGGGGTGTAGGCGGTGTAGAACTCACCCCGGCTGGCCAGTTGCCAGACGGCCGCCGGGATGTGGTGGTCGTAAGCGCCTGCACCAATAAAGCAGACCGGTGCGCCATCCTGGCTGGCACGGGCGGACATCAGCCCGGCCACCTCCATCTCGGAGATTGCCTGTGGCAGCCGTGTCAACTTGCCGCAGCGCAGTGTTGTCGGTATCTCATCGAAGAGCGTCTCAATATCCGGCACGCCAATGGCGGCCAGCATCTCTTGCAGATCCTCTTCGGTGTGGGGTATGAAGGGCATAAAAGTCTGCTTTTATTGGGGGTCAGGCGTCCAGGATTTCCTGGTAGCCGTCTGCGTCCAGCAGGCTATCCAGATCCGCCTCATCGGTTATGGCGATCTTGAACAGCCAGCCATCGCCGTAGGGGTCATCGTTGACCAGCTCGGGGGAGTCCATCAGCGCCTCGTTGACCTCGGCTATTTCACCCGCTACCGGACAGTAGATATCCGATGCGGCCTTGACGGACTCAATAACGGCACACTCGGTCTCCGCCTCAAACGGGTCGCCAACCTCTGGCAGCTCGACGAAGACCAGGTCTCCCAGCTGATCCTGGGCATGGTCTGTGATGCCGACTGTCACCACACCATCCTCTGCACAGCTGACCCACTCGTGGGTTCTGCAATATCTTAGTTCGTTTGGAATATCACTCATGAGATCTCCCCCTCTATATCGCTATACATATTTTGCCTTTTCGTACGAATGGTGGCCGTATCACCTTTGCGGGCACCTGCCTGCCCCGGATCTCTACGCTGCACGCGTCACCGATATCCGGCTCTACCCGCGCCAGTGCAATCGAGCGTTGCAGGGTGGGCGCAAAACCGCCGGAGGTTGCCTCGCCCACCTCGACACCATCGGAAAAGAGCTTTTGATGGTTGCGCAGTACCCCGCGACCCTCCAGCAGCAGTCCGACAAGGCGCTTATTGTCGATGGCGTTGCGCTTTGTTTCAAGTGCCTTGCGGCCAATAAAGTTGCGTGCAGCGGGTTCCCACGCCACTGTCCAGCCAAGCCCTGACTCCAGTGGTGAGTACTGCTCATCCATATCGGAGCCATAGAGGTTCATGCCGGCCTCCAGCCGCAGGGTATCCCTTGCGCCGAGGCCGCAGGGTGCGACACCGGCCTCGGCCAGCGCCTGCCACAGGGCCGGAGCCTGCGTTGCAGGCAGCATGATCTCAAAGCCATCCTCGCCAGTGTAGCCGGTGCGCGCTACGCACCACTGATCCTGTACGGCGGCGTGGAATGCCGCCAGTTGGGCGGCCCTCTCTGCCAGTGTAGCCGGGAGCAGCGGCCGCGTCTTCTCTCTGGCCTGTGGTCCCTGTACTGCGATCAGCGCCAGATCATGCCGTGGTGTTACCGTTACGGCAAAGGGGGCGACCTGCTCTTTGATCCAGGCCAGATCCTTGTCGGCACAGCCGGCATTGACCACCAGCCGGAAGGCATTATCCCGCAGGTGGTAGACGATCAGGTCATCGATCACGCCACCCTGCTCATTGAGCATGCAGCTGTAGAGTGCTTTGCCTGCTGTCTGCAGGCGCGCTACATCGTTGGCCAGCAGCTGTTGCAGAAAGGGGCGGCTCTGCTCGCCGACAAGGTCGATCACCAGCATGTGGGAGACATCAAACATGCCGGCACTGCGGCGCACGGCATGGTGCTCCTCCATCTGCGAGCCGTAGTGCAGCGGCATCTCCCAGCCGGCAAAGGGAACCATGCGGCCGCCGTGCGCGCGGTGCAGCGCATTCAATGCCGTCTTCCTGCTCATGTGGCCGATCCTCCCATCAGTGATTCAATCTCCGCAACCGTTTTGGGGGCATCCTTGGTCAGCAGGTCGGGGGCATCCTTGGTTACCAGCAGATCATCTTCGATGCGGATGCCGATATTGCGCCATCGGGCTGCCACGCCGCGCATCCCTTTGGGGATGTAGATGCCCGGCTCTACGGTCAATGTCATGCCGGGTTCCAGCTGCCGCCACTGGCCATCGATCTTGTAGTCACCCACGTCATGTACATCCATCCCCAGCCAGTGGCCGGTGCTGTGTACATAGTATTTGCCATAGGCCTTATCCTTGATCAGCCTGGGCACCGAGCCTTTCAGGATGCCCAGCTCCACCAGCCCTTTGGTGACCACCTTTACCGCCGCCTGATGCGGGTCGTCCCAGTGGTTGCCGGGTTTGACCTTGGCGATGGCCGCCTGCTGTGCGGCCAGCACCAGCTCGTAGAGTTCACGCTGAGGCTCACTGAAGCGGCCATTGACCGGGAAGGTGCGGGTAATATCGGCGGCATAGTAGTCATATTCACAACCGGCGTCGATCAGTACCAGGTCGCCATCCTGCAATGCATCCCGGTTGTCGATATAGTGCAGGATGCAGCCATTGCTGCCACCGCCCACAATCGCCGGGTAGGCCTGGAATCGCGCCCCCAGACGTGCGCACTCATGGATGATCTCGGCCTCCAGCTGGTACTCCATCATGCCGGGTTTGCAGAGGCGCATTGCCCGCTGGTGCGCCTTGGCTGAGATTTTGGCGGCGGTGCGTATCGCCTTGATCTCGGAGCGGCTTTTGTAGAGCCGCATATCGTGCAGGTAGTGATCCACCGCCACAAATTCCAGCGGCCCGTGCAGACCGGAGCGCGAGGCGTTGCGAAGTTTGTTGACCCATTCACCCAGCTGTTTGTCCAGCTCCGGGTTGCAGCCCATGGCGTAGAAGACCCGCTCGCACTGCTCCAGCATGCGCGGCAGGATCTCGCTCAGGTCACCGATGGGGAAGGAGTCGTCCGCCCCGTACTGTTCGCAGGCGCCCTCCTGACCGGCTCGTGTGCCGTCCCACATCTCCCGCTTTTTATCACGCTCACGGCAGAAGAGGACATACTCCGCCTGTTTGCGGCCGGGGATCAGCACCGCAACCGCTTCGGGTTCGGGGAAGCCGGTGAGGTAGTAGAAGTCGCTGTCTGAACGGTAGTGGTAGTCCACATCGCGATTGCGCACCGCCACCGGGGCTGATGGCAGGATGGCAATGCTGTTCGGCCCCATCATGCGCATCAGCTGCCGGCGGCGGCGCTTGAATTCGGCTGGCGTCATCAGTGGGCGTCCCGTTGTGCGGCCAGCTCTTCATAAATGGTGATCACCGCTATTCGCAGAAACTCTACCAGCTCAAGGAGTGCCGCCTCGTTTTCGTCACTCTCTTCCATCAGCTCCGTGTCCATGCGGGTGATCTCGGTCAGGTCTCTCAGCGCCTCCCGCCCAAGGCTGGAGACCCCTTTCTCCACATTTTTGCTGGCAAGTCCAAGCCCATAGAGAAAGCTCTGGCACCAGAGACTCAGCGCCTGACTGCGTCCAGAGATGGAGCATCTGTCATTGGGCAGCATCGGTTCAAAGCCAAAATCCTGATCATTCAAGGCCTCGCAGGTTTTGTAATAGAGCTCATCCAGCACCGTTTGGACGCTGTTCAGTGATGCTGCTGGCAGCAGCTCATCGACCCATCTGCCCCGGACATCTTCTCTGGCATGGCACAGCAGGCCACACAGCAGCCCCTGCGCTTCGGCAGGATTCAGGTCTATTTTTGCAGTATCAAACTGCTGTTCCAGTGTTTCAAAATCAGGCATGTCGGAGGATAAGGTTAGGTCTCTGTGATCGATAGCACCCGGTCTGGATGCGCGGGGCATAATAACACTCATCTAAACCGTTGACCCACTGCTAAGTGCGCTCTATATTGGGTTCATGAATCACACTACCGACAGCCAAGCCATGGAACTAGATCTAAAAAAACTGGAGGTTCGGGTCGAAGAGCTTATCCGCGCCTGCTCACAACTCAAGGACGAAAATCATTCGCTGCGCTCCCAACAGGATAGCCTGATGGCCGAACGCGCTGATCTCATTGAGAAAACAGAGCTGGCAAAGAACAAGGTCGAGGGCATCATCATGCGCCTCAAATCCATGGAAGAGGAATCATGAAGCAAGAGTCCACGCCCGTTACTGTGCAGATCCTGGATAAGGATTACCGCATCTCCTGTGAACCGGGCGACAGGGCCTCCCTGCTGGAGTCCGTTCGGTTTCTGGATGACAAGATGCGGGAGATCCGCAGCACCGGCAAGGTGATCGGCACAGATCGCATTGCAGTAATGGCTGCGCTCAATCTTGCACATGAGCTTTTAGGCCAGCAAACCCAGAAAGAGAGCAGCAGCCAGAACGCCGGAAAACGGATCAAGGCGCTGCAAAATAAAATCGAAATTGCACTGAATTCCACAAACCAGCTGGAACTTTGAGCCAATAGGGTATAGCCTACAGTGGCGGTGTCCCCTGCAGTGCCCGTTAGTGGCTGGGTATTTTCTTGAGCCTAATTGATGCCTTGGGATTATGATTGCAGCGCTGTTGTGCATGCCCGCCTCGTAGTGGGAAGCCTGATGCGTTCTTGATGATCCCACTTGAACCTACAGGTTCAAGAACAAAGGTTCGCGACGACACAGGTGGGGGGCACCGCTCATCTCAACATCAGCACCCATGCATGATCCAAAGCAGCTGCGCCAACAGATACGTGTGCAGCGCCGATCCCTGTCGGCTCAACAGCAAAAATCACACAGCCAGCGTGTCGCCGGGCGACTTGCCCGTTCCGCGCTTTTTCTGCGCAGCCAGCGCATCGCCTTCTATCGCTGTGCCGATGGCGAAATAGATCTCACCCCTATCCTCTGTCGCGCCCACAGCATGGGTAAGGAGTGTTTCCTGCCGGTCATCCACAAAGGCCCAAAATACACACTTTGGTTTTGCAGATACCGGCCCGGTGACCGGCTCACGCCCAACCGCTTTGGCATCCATGAGCCTGACCATCACAAACACCCGCCGGTAAAACCCTGGGGGTTGGATCTTATCCTGATGCCACTGGTTGCGTTTGATGTGAAGTGCAATCGCCTGGGTATGGGCGGCGGTTACTATGACCGCACCCTGAGTTTTCTTCGAACACGCAACCGATGGCAATCACCGTGCTTGATTGGTGTCGCACATGATTGCCAAAAAGCAGATCAACTGCCGGTTCATCCCTGGGATATTCCGCTGCAAGGTGTGGTTACTGAGAGCAGGTTTTATGCTGCAGACAAATTCAGGTGACGCGCGCCAGCATGCGCCTGTTTCCGGTAAGTCGCGCCCAGGTTTTTCCAACCACAAACCAGTGGATATAGGCGGCCTCACATAAGGCTTGCCAATCATTGCATTTTTACTGCATCCATTAACCTGGCATCTACCAATAGTGGCGTGATTAACCATCAGATCCCCAGCCGCTTTATCTGCGATGCTTGCAGATAAGACCTTGGCTTTTATTAGCAACTTCCAATACTGGAGAAGAGCAAATGGCCGCCAAGAAAAGCACTAAAAAGAGAGTTGCTACAAAGAAAAAAGTGGCCTCTAAAAAGAAAGTCACTAAGAAGAGGGCGGCTAAGAAAAAGACAACATCTAAAAAGAAGGTCGCTAAGAAGAAGGTTGCCAAGAAAAAGATAGCTTCTAAAAAGAAGATCACTAAGAAGAAGGCGGCTAAGAAAAAAGCGGTCTCTAAAAAGAAGGTGGTTGCTAAAAAGATCCCGCGCAGGCCGCGTAAAGTGCGCCCTCGTAAAAAAGTGGTGAAGATGTAGCGTTAGCTGCTCTGGTTTATATACCAACCCAAAAGCCCCGCATTTGCGGGGCTTTTGGGTTGCGCCTGAAGTGGTAAAAACTTAATCAGATATTTCATCTCCCACAAATGTGGCGGAGCCTGAACCTGCAAATAGCCGATAGGCCAGGTTGTCGGTCTCGTCCGACCACGCATATCCCAGCTTGCGTAAAAACTGCTGGAATTCACGCTTTTTACTGGCATCGACCTCTATGCCCATCAAGACGCGCCCAAAGGCAGCGCCATGGTTACGATAGTGAAAAAGTGTGATATTCCAACGCCGCCCCATCTGGGTTAGAAAATCCAGCAGTGCACCTGGGCGCTCTGGAAATTCAAATCGAAAGAGATGCTCACGCTGCACTGTGGCGGCATGTCCTCCCACCATATATCGGATATGCAGTTTTGCAATCTCATTCTCTGTCATATCAATCACTGGAAATCCCTTTTTTGTGAGATGCTCGATCAATTCAGATCGCTCAGTATCACCTTCAGCCAGCTCTACCCCTGCAAACACATGCGCACGTGTATGATCGCTGTAACGATAGTTAAACTCGGTAATGCTGCGCCGCCCCAGGGCACGACAGAAGCCAAGAAAGCTGCCGGGTCTTTCCGGGATCTCTACCGCCAGCAGTGCTTCACGACGCTCACCCACCTCTGCCCGCTCGGCTACATGGCGCAGCCGATCAAAGTTGATATTGGCTCCGCTCTCTATCGCCAGCAGGTGTTGATTCTCACACTGCTCTCTCTGCACATACTTCTTTATACCGGCAACCGCTAATGCCCCGGCTGGCTCTGGAACCGTGCGGGTATCATCGAAGATATCCTTTATTGCGGCACAGATCTCATCGGTGTTGACCAGTATCACCTCGTCCACACAGGTCTTGGCGATACGAAAGGGTTCTTTGCCCACCTGCCGCACCGCTACCCCATCTGCAAAGATGCCGACCTGTTTCAGCGTTACACGACGCCCGGCCTCCAGCGCACGATAAAGTGATGGCGCATCTTCAGGTTCTACGCCGATGACCTTTATCTCGGGACGCACATATTTTATATAGGCGGCCACCCCGGCAATCAGCCCGCCACCGCCAACGGGTACGAATACCGCTTTGATCTCATCCGTGTGCTGACGCAACAGCTCCATCGCAATTGTGCCCTGTCCGGCAATCACATCGGGGTCATCAAAGGGATGCACAAAGGCCAGGCTCTGCTCTTTTGCCAGTATCATGGCATGCGTGTAGGCTTCGTCATAGGAGTCGCCATGCAGCACCACCCGGGCACCCAGATCACGCACGGCCTGCACCTTGATCGGCGGCGTGGTTTTTGGCATTACAATCAAGGCACGCAGCTCCAATCGCTTGGCGGAGAGTGCAACCCCCTGGGCATGGTTCCCTGCCGAGGCGGTAATCACCCCCTTCTCGCGGGCAGCAGCCGGTAGGTTGACCATCTTGTTGTAAGCGCCACGCAGTTTAAAAGAGAAGACAGGTTGCAGATCTTCACGCTTGAGATAGATCTGGTTGTTCAATCGTTGTGATAGTCGTGAGGCCAGATCCAGTGGCGTCTCTTTTGCTACATCATAAACACGCGCTCTTAATATTCTTTCTATGTAGGTTTGGGGCATATTGCTGAATCTCGACCTCTTGGTTTGATGCGGGAATATTGAACCTATGAACCCAGCATGACAATAGCTCTTCAGCGCCACTTGCGACTTTATTTTTTTACGCCGAGAATAGGCCGGTACCACATCCACCACCCTGTTTGCTCTCGGGAGCCAAAATGTCACAAGATGATCTAAAAAAACTGGCAGCAAAAGCCGCACTGGAATACGTTGAGGAGGGGAGCATCATAGGGGTAGGCACCGGCTCCACGGTCAACCACTTTATTGACCAGCTGGCGGAGATGAAACAGCTGATTGATGGCGCTGTCTCCAGCTCGGAGGTCTCCACTGAACGCATGAAAATGCACGGTATCCAGATCCATGATCTCAATGCATCGGGGCCACTTGATCTCTATGTGGATGGCGCGGATGAGGCCACCCGTTTCCTGCATCTGATCAAAGGTGGTGGCGGGGCATTGACCCGGGAAAAGATTGTTGCTGCGGCCAGTAAAAAATTTGTATGTATCGCGGATGACAGCAAGCTGGTAGATCGGCTGGGAACCTTCCCGCTGCCTATGGAGGTGATTCCAATGGCACGCAGTTACGTTGCGCGCGAGCTGGTCAAACTTGGTGGCACCCCCATCTGGCGTGAAGGTTTTACCACGGACAACGGCAACCTGATTCTGGATATACACGACCTGGATATCATGAACCCTGTAGAGACGGAGAGGGAGCTGAACAATATTGTAGGTGTCGTTACTGTTGGGCTCTTTGCCATACGCCCTGCAGATATTTTGATTCTGGGGACACCAGAGGGGATAAAAACCATTCAATAGTACACGGCGATGCCGGGCAATCCGGCTGCCGCTACTGCGCCACCGGTGCTTCGCAGCAGCTCGATGAGGGTTGTGGCATCAAATCCTTCGCCTCCTTCGGTGCGGGAGACAAAGCCGCCTGCCATGGGAGGGCTGCTCGCTCGGCGGCAATGATCTCTGAGGTGAAGACCAGTTTGACACCATGGGCCTCCAGTTGCTCCAGCTCCTCCGCCAGGGTGGCAATGGTCTCAGGATAGGGGTGGCCGATGCCGATGGCCTTGCCGCGGCTCTTGGCCTGACGGATGAGCTGCCGGAACTGCTCGCGAATATAGGCGGGGTCACGGACATTATCCAGAAAGATGTCGCGGCTGGCCGTGGGCACCTGGTGCTCGCGGGCCAGTTTTTCAGCCACCGTCAGCGAGCTGGTGCGGCTGTCGACAAAAAAGAGATTGCCGCGCTGCCGGACATCCTGCATCAGCCAGTCCATGGCTCCAGGGTGTCGGGTCAACAGGCTCCCCATGTGGTTGTTCAGCCCTGCAACATGGGGCACCGAGGCCAGACCGCTGGCCAGTGCATCCTGAAACTGCCGTTGGGTCATGTGCAGTGAGAGCCCGCCCGGCCCCAGCTCTTGGCCGCCGTGGGCATCCATCGGTAGATGCAGCATCACCTCTTTGCCGGTGGCATGTGCCTGTTCTGCCATCTCATGGGCATGCGGTGTGTGTGGCAGGAAAGCATAGGTGATCGCACCCGGCAGCTCCAGCGCCTCATTTCCAGCCTGTAGCTGATGCCCCATATCATCAATGATGATGGCGATGACCGGCGGCGCTGGTGCGACCTGTAGCTGGGCAGGCTCTTCAGCCGTTACGCCCCAGCCAGAGAGCAGCAGAAGCAGTGCCAGAGCGCGGAGCGCCATACGGTTCATGGCGGTTTTATTGATCCGCCTGCCAACCGCGCTGGTTCAGAATATCCAGCCCTTTAAGCAGGTTAAGCGCTTCATTCAGCTGGTAGTCGCGTTCGGCCAGCGGCTTCTCTTTGGTGCCGTTGCTGCTCTTTTTCGGAGTGGCCTTTTTACCATTCCCCTGATCCAGATGCCCTTTTAGATTGACCTCTTTCAGGTGGTTGATCCCCCGCCCTGTTTTAGCCGCCACCCGTACATGTTCAAGGATGATATCCGGCGTGATCCCTTCCGCCTGGATGGAGCGGCCAGAGGGGGTGTAGTAACGTGCTGTGGTGAGCTTTATCGCCCGCTTTTGGGAGATGGGGATAACCGTCTGCACCGACCCTTTGCCAAAGGTCTCGGTTCCCATGATGATGGCGCGTTTTCGATCCTGCAATGCACCGGCTACAATCTCGCTGGCAGAGGCCGACCCGCCATTGACCAGTACCACGATGGGCGCGCCATCCAGCACATCGTCCGGTGCGGCGTTGAATTTGAGCTGGGAGTCGGCAATCCGCCCCTCGGTGTAGACGATCAGCCCATCTTCCAGAAAGGCATCGCTTACCGCCACGGCACCGTTCAGCACCCCGCCGGGATTATTGCGCAGATCCAGAATCAGCCCCTTTAGCGCACCATTGTTCTCTTTTTTGAGCCGCTGGATATTTTTCAGCATATCCCCGCTGGTATGCGCCTGAAAGTGGGAGATTCGGATATAGCCGAACCCCTCTGCCAGGATGCGCCCCTTGACGCTGGTGATCTTGATGATGTCACGGACAATTTCGATCTGAAACGGGGCATCCCGCCCTTCACGCACCACCATGATGACAATCTTGCTGCCGGGTTTGCCACGCATGGCCTTGACCGCTTCACCAAGGCTCATCCCTTTAACCGGCTTGTCACCCAGGCGGATAATCAGGTCACCCGCCTCAACCCCGGCCCGCTGTGCCGGGGTGCCATCAATCGGGGAGATTACCTTTATAAAGCCATTCTCCATCCCCACTTCGATGCCCAGGCCACCAAACTCACCTGTGGTGCCGACCCTCAGATCCTTGAACTCATCATCACCCAGGTAGGCAGAGTGCGGATCCAACCCCGCCAGCATGCCGCGAATGGCGTGCTCCAGCAGCACCCGATCCTCTACCGGCTCCACATAGTCACGCTTGATACGGCCAAAGATCTCGGCAAAGGTGCGCAGCTCCTCCAGTGGCATATCCTGGGTTGCCGGGGCACTCTCCTGATGCTCTTCAGTCGCCACCACGCGATCTGGAGAGAGGAACCCCATTATTAAACCCAGCACCAGCAGCAGAATAACTTTCATCTTTTGATCCAAATTGTATTTAATTTCATTAAACAGTATAGAACTCAGTAGCATAAGCTGATCATTAAAATATTGCCTTAACTTTCTGCCCAGGTGATTTGCTCAACCCCGGTAATCCGGTTGCCTTTTATCTTTTTGCACCATTTCTTGGGGTTCACCGGTTTGCCCTTTTTGCGAATGCTGAAGTAGACACCCGTCTCCAGTCGCCCGCCACTGTTGCCCACCAGGGCAATGACCTCACCCGGCTGTACCCAGTCACCCACCTCTTTGAACAGGCTCTGGTTGTGGCCATACAGGCTCATATAACCACTGCCATGATCAATGATCAGCAGCAGCCCAAACCCCCGCAACCAGTCGGCAAAGGCCACCCGCCCCTGGTGCACTGCCTGTACCTCCTGCCCCTCTTTTCCGGCAATCAGCACGCCATCCCAGCGCAGTCCAGCCCCCTTTGCCATGCCAAAGCGGGCAGCAAGCCGACCCTTTGACGGCCAGGGCAGATGCCCCTTCAGCGCACGGAATGGCCTGCTCTGAACCGCCTCTGTCGGGAGTGTTGACAGCTCCTGTTGCAGACGCTGCATCAGTGATTTCAGCTGCGTTTCGCTCTTCTTCAGCCCGCCCAGCTCCTGACCCTTGCTGCTGATCTCTGCCGAGAGTGCCTTGATCACCTCATAGCGGGTCAGTTGGGTCTGCTTCAGTTCGGCCTGCTGTTGCAGCTCCTTGGTTTGCAGCTCCTCCAGCCGACGGGTTTCGCTGATGAGATCGGCCTCTGTCTCCTGTAGTTCGCTGATCAATCCTTCAATCAGCTGCAACTGCTCGGTTCTGGCGCGGTTGAAGTAGTCGTAATAGGCCATGACCCGGCTGATGGTGGCGGGGTCTTGCTGATTGAGCAGGATCTTTATGCGCTCCTGCCGCCCCATGGCATAGGCGGTACGGATCTGCTGTGACAGCAGTGCACGGTGGGCATCCAGCTCCTGCTCCTGCGCACTGCGTCTCTGTTGCAGCTGTTGCAGCTGCTGTTTCTGGCGGTTTAGACTGCCACCCAGCACCCGCAGCCGGCGCGCCTGGTCGCCAATCTTCTGCTCTACCGTCTGTAGCTTTTTGTTCAGCTCCGACTGCTGGTCTCTGGCCGATTTCAGCGCTGTCTGAAGGTCGCTGATACGTCCCTGTACCTGTTGCAGCTCCTCCTTTTTGGTATCCAGTGGCGCTGCGGTCAGAGCCGGCACTGTGGTGCCCAGCAACAGCAGGAGTGAGAGTTGGAGAGATCGAAGCATAGGGCGGTTGGTGAGCGGTTACTTTCAGCTGCGCTGCAGCAGTGGCCGTCCATCCATCTCGGGTGGCGGCTCCAGACCCAGCAGCTTCAGCAGCGTGGGGGCGAGGTCACAGAGTGAACCCTGCTCCGCCAGCCTGGCCGGTGCTCCAACATAGATCAGCGGTACCGGGTTATGGGTGTGTGCGGTGTGCGGCTGCCCGCTCTGTGCATCCCGCATCTGCTCAGCATTGCCGTGGTCTGCGGTGATCAGCATCTGGCCGCCCGCCGCCTCAAGTGCCGTGATGATTCTGCCCAGATTGCGGTCTATGGTTTCGATGGCTCTGACTGCGGCTGCATAGATGCCGGTATGCCCCACCATGTCTGCATTGGCCAGGTTGCAGATGATCACGTCATACTGCTTCCCTTGAATCGACTCGATCAGCCGGTCAGTGACCTCATCGGCGCTCATCTCCGGTTGCAGATCATAGGTTGCCACCTTGGGTGAGGGCACCAGGATACGATCTTCATTGGCAAACGGTGCTTCCCGTCCGCCATTGAAGAAGAAGGTGACATGGGCATACTTTTCGGTCTCCGCCAGCCGCAACTGCCGCAGGCCATGGTTGGCAATGACCTCACCGAACACATTGCGCAGCTCATTGGGGGGGAAGAGCACCGGCACATCAAATGCCTCGCTGTATTGGGTGAGGGTTACAAAACCGGCCAGTTTTGGCGCGACCTGCCGCTCAAAGCCGCTGAACTCCGGCTCGACAAAGGCCTGGGTGATCTCACGCGCACGATCAGCACGGTAGTTCATGAAGACCACCGCATCGCCATCCTCAATCTGTGCCGCCTCGTCATCTGCCCCCTGGATTCGGGTGGGCGCGACAAACTCATCCGTCTCGCCCCGCGCATAGGCCTGGTGCAGCCCGGTAATCGCATCGGCTGCTGTAAAATCTGCCTGCCCCTGGGTCATGACCGCATAGCCTCTCTCTACCCGCTCCCAGCGCTGGTCACGATCCATGGTGTAGTAGCGCCCGGTAAGGGTGGCAATGCGCCCCACCCCCTGCTCGGCAAACAGTGCATTCGCCGCCTGTAGTGAGGGTTCCGCACTCTTTGGCGGTACATCCCGGCCATCCAGCAGGGCGTGCAGGTAGATCTTGTCTGCCCCCTGTTTTGCCGCCATTTTGATCATCGCGTGGATATGCGCCTCATGCGAATGCACCCCGCCCGGTGAGAGCAGCCCGATGATATGCACCGCTCTGCCCTTTTTTACCGCACTATCTACAACTGCTGTGAGGGTCGGATTGGTGTGGAAATCACCCGAGTCGATGGCTCGGCTGATGCGGGAGAGTTCCTGATAGACCACCCGCCCCGCCCCCAGGTTAAGATGCCCTACCTCGGAGTTCCCCATCTGCCCCTCCGGCAGGCCAACCGACTCTCCCGAGGTGCGGATTAGGGTGTGCGGGCAGTGCTGCCAGAGCCGATCCCACACCGGGGTCTGTGCGCCAGAGATGGCATTGTCATCCGCTGCCTCCCGCGCTCCCCAGCCATCCAGAATGAGCAGTACCATTGGCCTGTTTTTGTCTGTCATCAGGTTTTATCTTCGTTGTGATATTAAGGAATGTTGCACCCCGGAAGGGGCTTCCGGTGCTATTGAATCACGTTAACCCCTATTCATCTACAGGAGAGGGTTCTCAACCCTTACTGAAACAGAGTATTATTCTATTCTGTTTTGCTAATGCAGCAGCCACCATACCCGCCACCTATGAAACCGCCCATAGTAAATGATGAGGATATTGCCCGTGCCTCGCGCTCCCTCAAAGCCATGTCGCACCCACTGCGGCTAAAGATCCTCTGTGTGCTGGGCAACAAAGAGATCAGCGTGCAGGATATTGTCGACTATGTTGGCACTTCGCAAAGCAATATCTCCCAACATCTTGCCATTCTGCGGGACAAGGGTATCCTAGCGTGCCGAAAAGATGCCAATCGCGTCTACTATCGGATCAGCGACAACCGCACATTACGTCTCATTAAAATGATGCGGGAGATATTCTGTACCCAGAGCCACTAATCCAGCAGGGTCGGCTTTTATACCCAATCAGGCAAATGAAATATGGAACAAATTAACGAATTTATTGGCAACAATTTTCTGCTCTTTCTCGCCTTCGCGGTCATTCTGGGTCTGCTGGTTCAGAACCTCTGGGCGGGCTTTACCAATAAAACCTCCATCGACCCGGGTCGCGTCACTGAGCTGATCAACCGGGAAGATGCCCTGGTGGTTGATGTCCGACCCATGGCCGATTATGACAAAGGCCACATCATCAATGCCATCAACATCCCCAGCAATGGCTTCAAAGATCAGCTGCATCTGCTGAAAAACAAGGAGCAGCCGATTATCGTAGTCTGCAACAGCGGCATGACATCCGGTGGCATCTGCAAGCTGCTGCATGAGGATGGCTTTGAAAAGGTCTATGACCTGAAAGGCGGCATGGCCTCCTGGACGGGCGTCAACCTGCCAATCAGCAGAAGCAAGAAAGAGAGCAAGAAAGAGGGCAAAAAAGGCAAGAGAAGCAAAGAGGCCGAGAAGGCATAATTGCTACCGCCCTGATATCTACCACCCTGACCACTGGACACCAACATGACTGATAACGACCAGGCAGCCGCAGCTGCCGAAACCCCACGCGAATTCGCCATCCAGCGCATCTACATCAAGGATCTCTCCTTCGAAGCGCCAAATGTCCCTCAAATCTTCAACAGCGAGTGGAAACCCGAGTCCAACCTCAACCTCAACAGCGAGTCCAAGCAGGTGGGCGAGGATAGCTACGAGGTCGTCCTCTCCGTCACCGTCACCACCAAGGTCGATGGCAAGGTCGCCTTTCTGGTGGAGGCACAGCAGGCCGGCATCTTCAGGCTGGTTGGCTTTCCGGACGAGGAGAAGGGACACATGCTGGGCAGCTACTGCCCGAACACCCTGTTCCCCTATCTGCGCGAAGTGATCACTGATCTGGTCACCAAAGGGAGTTTCCCGCAGCTGGTACTGACCCCGGTCAATTTCGATGCCCTCTATGCCCAGCATCTGGCGGAAAAAACCGCCAAAGAGCAGGCGGACAGCAGCCCCACAACACACTGACCGATGTCGGCCACAGCAACCATCGCCGTGTTGGGGGCAGGCTCCTGGGGCACGGCTCTGGCGATCCTGCTCAGCCGTAATGGCAACCGGGTGCGGCTTTGGGGGCATCTCAAGGCGGAGATCGAGCCGCTACAGCAGGATCGGGAGAACAGGCAATATCTGCCCGGCATCCCGCTGCCAGAGCTATTACAGCCGGTCACTGATCTGGGTGAGGCGGTAACCGGCGCGGACGAGCTGCTGGTGGTCGTACCCAGCCACGCCTTTCGCCAGACACTGGAAGCAGTCAAGCCGCTGATTGCTGCGGATACCCCGCTCAACTGGGCCACCAAGGGGCTGGAACCCAAAACCCGCAAGCTGCTGCACCAGGTCGCGCTGGAGGTGCTGGGCGAGCGCCCCATCGCCGTGGTTTCAGGCCCCACCTTTGCCAAAGAGGTGGCCGCCGGGCTGCCCACTGCCATCACCGTTGCCTCCCCGTCAGAGGCGCATGCGCAGCGCTTTGCGGGCTATCTCAACTCCGACTGCTTTCGCGTCTACACCAGCAGCGACATCATCGGTGTACAGATCGGCGGTGGTACCAAGAATGTGCTGGCCATCGCTACCGGTATTGCCGATGGCCTCGGCTTTGGTGCCAACACCCGCGCCGCACTGATCACCCGTGGGCTGGCCGAGATGATGCGGCTGGGAGAGGCCGTGGGCGGCAGGGCTGAAACCTTCATGGGGCTGGCCGGTCTGGGCGATCTGGTACTCACCTGCACCGATGACCAGTCACGCAACCGCCGCATGGGGCTGGCACTGGCCAGAGGGCTGACCATTGCACAGGCACGCAAAGAGATCGGACAGGAGGTCGAAGGGGTCGGCACCGCCCAGGAGATCTTCGAAAAGGCCAAAGAGCTGGGGGTGGAGATGCCGATCACCGAGCAGGTCTACCGAATTCTCTACGAAGGATTAGACCCAAAAGAGGTGGTGCAGCGGCTGCTGGCGCGCAGCATCAAACCAGAAAACTAACCGCCCCCTGCAAAACCTTGCTGTCGCCAGGCCTCATAAAGAATTACCGAGGCGGCATTCGACAGATTCATGCTCCGGCTCTCCGGCAACATTGGGATACGGATCAGCTGCTCCGCTGGTAGATCATCCAATAGTGATTGTGGCAAGCCGCGTGTCTCTGGCCCAAACAGCAGTGCATCACCCGCTTCATAGGTCACATCAGAGTAGTATTGAGTAGCCCGCGTGGTACAGGCAAAGAGACGCACCGGCTGGCAGTCCGAGATAAACGCCGCCAGGTTTTTATGCTCCTGCACCCCGACCCATTCACGGTAATCCAGCCCGGCCCGGCGCAGGCGCTTATCGTCCAGGGTAAAACCCAATGGCTGAATCAGGTGTAAAGTGCTGCCACTGTTGGCGCACAGGCGTATGATATTGCCGGTATTGGGTGGTATCTCCGGCTCAAACAGAACAATGTGAAACATATAGGTTATCCGATGACATCGAATTCAGAAACATCCCTGGCTGTAGATTTCTGCGGGCTTAACTTCAATACGCCGCTGGTGCTGCTCTCCGGCTGTGTCGGCTTTGGCGAAGAGTATACGCGGGTGAAGGGCTTTTCCAACCGCGATGCCGGAGCCATCTGTCTGAAAGGCACCACTGGCGAAGCCCGCCCCGGCAACCCACCACATCGGGTCTACGAGACCCCCAACGGCATGCTGAATGCGATCGGGCTGCAAAACCCCGGTGTCGACAGAGTGGTTGATGAGATCCTGCCACAGCTCGATTTTGATGAGACCCGTTTCATTGCCAACGTCTCCGGCTCCAGCATCGAAGAGTACCGGGCGGTCACCGAGCGTTTCAACGACTCTCCGATTGATGCCATTGAGGTCAACATCTCCTGCCCTAATGTAAAGGAGGGCGGCGTCACCTTTGGCAATGATCCTGCCATGTCTGCCAAAGTGGTCGCCGCCTGCCGTGAAGTGACCAACAAGCCGCTGATCATCAAACTCTCACCCAACCAGACCGATATTGCCGCCAATGCCAAAGGGTGTATCGAAGCGGGTGCCGATGCCTTCTCGGTGATCAATACGCTGATGGGGATGGCGATCGACATCGAAAGCCGCACCCCCATTATCGGCAACAACCAGGGCGGCCTTTCTGGCCCGGCCATCAAACCGGTGGCGCTGCTCAAGGTGCATCAGGTCTATCAGGTCTGCCGGGATCATGGCATCCCGATCATCGGCCAGGGCGGCATCTGCAATGCCGAGGATGCCATAGAATTCCTGATCGCCGGAGCCACTGCGGTTGGTATCGGCACCGCGCTCTTCTACGATCCCTTGGTATGTCCGAAGATCAACCAGGGCATTCAGGCCTATCTGGAGAGGCATGAACTGCAATCTGTAGCCCAGCTCACAGGTACATTGCAGCTGCATGGCCGGTAGAGATAAGTTGCCAAAGATCACTTGATTGTTGACAAACAGACCCTATCTTATTGTATAGAGGGAGGAGGTGTTAACCATTACCTAAGCTCTCAAACATGGTTATAAGTAACGGATCGATTAAACGGCATTTCAAAGATGAGGTGTAGATTATGAACCTGCAGAAACTAAACCCCTGGAACTGGTTTAAACATGAAGAACCTCAAAAAGAGGAAGCCCGTGCAGTCCCCGTAACACGAGAGAATTACAGTGGTTCACAGCTTGCCGGGCCATCAATGCAACAACTGCATCGAGAGATCAACCAATTGTTCGAAAAGACATTCCATGATTTTGGATTCTCTCCATTCACCCACTCTCCGCTACGGGATCAGCTGCCAAGTGCAGAGCTTGTATCTCCATTTTATGCCAGCCTCAATATTGCAAGTGATGATGAGCGGTATACGATCACCCTGGAGGCTCCCGGCCTTGAGCAAAAAGATATTTCTATTGAGCTTAAAGAGCGGGTTTTGGTCATCAAGGGCAATAAACAGGAGGAGTCGGAAAATAAAGATAAGCAGTTTTACCGTATCGAGCGGCGTTATGGCTCATTTGAGCGTGTGCTGTCCATACCGGATGATGCCGATGTGGATGGGATCAGTGCCAGCATGAAAAGTGGTTTGCTGACCATTCAGATCCCCCGCCTTGAGGCGGCAACATCAAAGGTAAAGCAGATCACCATCGACGAAGGTTAGCCATTGCATCGAGGCGGGGGCATCCCCTCGCCTCGGTGGACTGCAAGATTACTACTTCAGCAGGTGGTTAAGCGATAAACACCATCACTATCCCCAGTAACAGAAACAGGGCAACCGCATAGCCCCAGCGTTGCAGAGAACGCTCGCCGCTGTCCAATGCCCGTTGCCATGCATGGGCCTGCCAGAGAGCCCCTGCTTTTGCCAGCCATGCGGCACGCAGGTGGGGCAAGGTATCTCCCCCCATCTGCGCAGCCCAACGGGCAATAGCAACAGGCCAACGCTCAAACCATGGGGTCGAATCATCCGCCTGCCTCCCGGTCATAGCGGGAAAATGAGACCTCGCCTGCAGCCAGCCAATGCCGACAACCAGCAGCGCCACCCCAAGCCCCAGAGAGACTATGAGGAGATAGGCAAAATCTGCGTACCGGTTCCATGCGGCAGGATCGCTCAGTCCCGTCCCCAGGGTGGTGGTGAACACGCCCGTGGCGAAGATGGCGGCATAGGCGGGTAACATCTTCAGCTGCGCCCGTTTTACTCCTGCCAGAATGGCGTACAACATGGCAGCCACACCCACACCCTGGATGATCAACCCCAGTGTAGGCAGGCTGATCTCACCCAGAGGCAACCAGCGCACAAACCCCAGCAGTGCGATAGCAATGGGAACAGCCCCCAGCAGCAGGGTCAGCGCCGGTCGGGATGCACGAAAGAGCGGCAGCAGCCAGAAGTGCAGTGGCCAGACACCCGCCTTGAGCGCAAAGCCCACAAGCACCATCGACAGGTACAGAGCGGGGGAAGCCGACTGCCCCATTGCCAGGCGCACGGCCTCAAAGTGCAGACCCCCGGCCGTTGCAGCTGCTATCAACAGAGCCTCGAACAGCATCAGATCAGCCACAATCAGGACGATCAGATAGATGCGTGCGGCTCGCCGCCTCCCTTCATCTCCCCCTGCAACCAGCAGGGCATAAAATCCGTAACCCATCAGGGTCGAAAAAGTGAAGAACCCCACCAGGTCAGTCGCCAGAACTGCGCCCAGATTGCCCGCCAGGGTCAGCAGGAAATAGCTCGTAACACGGTCGTCAGCCGGCTCGTCCCTGGCTGTATGCAACAGGTGCGCGGCAACCATCCAGAGCAACACGGAGATCGCCAATAGCAAACGGCCCACCCCGCCATCAATACCAAGCCCGCTGCCCAGCAACAGCCAGGGCAGGTCAATCGAGGCACCCTGCGGGAGCGTCAACAGGATGAGTGCTGGCAAAAGCGCAATAAAACAAGGCCGGGGGAGGTGTGAGCGCAGTGCGGGAAACGCCAGCAACAGCGGCAGCAGCGGTGTCAGGATCAACAGCGATGTACTCAAGACGGTGTTCACTCTGCGTACTCCAGCGTCGTGATAAAACGCGCCCACTGCAGCGGACTGAACGGCGCGGATGCCAGCAGCCCAACAGCCAGGGTTAGAAAGGCGGTCACCAGCGGCGGCGCCAAAAGTGCCCAGGCTGTCTCACGCCGTCCGAAAGAGCGCTCGGCGGGCCAGGTATTGGGAGGCGTCTTGAACCAGGCCGCGTACAGGATCGGCAGGAAGT
>Ga0256839_1002214_pt1 | contig 22130 bp, 37 predicted proteins | sample 354166metaG_FD_185968 | JGI IMG/M metagenome (GOLD analysis project Ga0256839, IMG submission 185968) | Hydrothermal vent microbial communities from Mid Atlantic Ridge, Atlantic Ocean - 354-166 | ecosystem: Environmental > Aquatic > Marine > Hydrothermal vents | place: Atlantic Ocean: Mid... | reverse complement strand
TGTCGTAATCCCGCCCGAAACGCCCATTCAGGCGGGGCAGCATTGCGCGCGGGATAGCTTTCCAGTTCGATGGGTCGGAATTTGTTTTGTCATTACCCAAGCATTTAAGAACATAATCTTTCGGGATCGGTCCATTGGCCTTTAACCACAAATAACGGTGTTTGTGGACATAGCGTCTTTCATAGCCTGTGTGTGGGTTCGTATGGGCCACGCTGATCTCAACGTAACCATCTTTTGATAGCCGCTCGTGACCGAGGTGTTTTGTGTTGTGCGGTAACTGACCTTTTTTGAACTGCGTCTTTGCAGTGTTTGCGTTGAAGGGCATTTTCTTACCCTTATTGCGGGCGGGTTGCCCCGGCACGAATTGTCCTGTTCGACCTGTCATCCAACCCTTGCGCTTGCATAGACCGTTGAAGTTTTTGAGGGATACATCATCGCGGTGGAATTTGACGCAAAATTTTGCATGCGAAACACGTCGGAGCTGTGTTTTGTGCTCCTCAATCCACGCAAGTTCCTTGGTGTTGTAAGCCAGGTGTTTCATTCCGATGGCCCTCCGATTTGAGGTAGGTGGGGTAGGACGACAGAGCCATGTTCCGCAAACAGTTTTGCTGCCTTGAGCTGCAAGTCGGCGTTGCTCACGATTTTGTCGGCAACCGAGACGATGGCCTTGGTGCGCGCCACTTCTTGCTCGATCTGCTCCGCCGTCATTTCTTTGTTGGACAGGCGGTCAAGCTGATTGAATAGGTGGTCGGTCAGCTCTGCTTGTGTGTTTTTCATAAAATTTTCTCCACTCTGATTTCCATCACTGGCCCTCGATCAAGAGGGCCAGACAAAGAGATCAGGTTTCGGGTGAGCCTAAGAATGTAGGTAGTTCCGTCGCTTCAGTTGCCTCAAGAATGGCTTCTTTGAATGCGGCTTCGAAGGATTTCTCGGGGTTGTAGATCGACATAATGAACCGAATATTGCCGCCCATTTTGCGATAACGGAACCGAACCGGCATGCGGTAAAGCGCGCCACCCATGAACACCGGAATGGCAATGATTATCAGGTTCGGAATATTCAGTGGTTGGCCATCTGCGCCTTTATGTTCGTTCAAGAACTGGATCTCGGACTCACCGGTGTCACGGTTTGTGCTAACCTTTAGATCGCTGGATTCGAAGATCTGAAACTGCTTCGACATCGCGAGCAGCTGCGTCAGCTGGCCATAGCGCCCCTCGATCTGCTGGGCAGTTTTGATTAGACGGTTTTCCCAATTTTCGTTTTTGTCATGCTCGACAGCCTTCAAAACTGCGGGTGTCGGGTCCATGATATCCTTGGCGTTGGCTTCGATGAATTCACCCAAATCATCCTTTTCCAGCGGCTCGCCAGAAATGCCCATCCAAGCCTTCCACTCTTCCGACAGGGGGAAGTCATAGATCGCACGGTGATGGCAGTGCCGTGCGGTCGGGTCGCCTGTCGGTGTGGTTTGATCCGCTGCGCCCTCTCCATGGTAGTCAGCCACACAAGTCAGCGTGGGGGCTTTCATGTCCGGTTTTGCAAATAGAGCCGATGTGTCGCCTTTAAACCGATTGATCCAATTGATCAGGCTTTGCAGATCATCGAATTTTGCTGTGCCTTCGCGACGCGCTGGTTTCAGGAATTGAGCCGCATCCCGGTGTTTGGATGTCAGGTCTTCGACCTTCCGGTGGTCTGGCACGGAGATCAGATGCGATTTCGTAAGATCAAAACCTTCAGGCGTCTCGATCGGGTCGTGATGGCTGAGATCAGCCATAATATCGCGCACAGTTTCTGCCGTGTTGTTCAGCGGATGCGCGATGGTTTTGGGTTCGTCTTTCATTGGTAATATCCCTTGGTTTGTTTGAGGTTTAGTCGGCGTCTCGAATTTCGCCGGTTTCTGGATCGAAGGCGGCGTCCCGAACCGGCTGATGCATGCGCGCCATGAATGGGCTGTAGAGCGTCAATTCACCGGCATCATTTATGTAGGCGGCGGCGCTGGATGGTGGTTTCTTCGGTGGCTTGAAGGCGATAGTCGCGCCCATGGCTACGTCGCCGGATTTTCCAAGTGTGTAGCTAACCTGCAGCGTCATAGTGCCTTGGCACCCTTTGGTGCCGTGTTCTGCCTTGTGCTCGAGCAGGTCCAGCTGCAGCTGTTTGTGTCCGCTCAAAACCTCGGCGAGAAAATCACCGCCGTCGAATAGCGCGAGGATTTGCTCCAGCGTCCGCATTTTGTATGGGTCGTGGGGTTCAATTACCCCGGTATCGGGGGTGGGTATCTTGTTGGTCATCACGGCATTTTCTCCTTTTGGTGATTTTTGAGGCGGTCACGCTTTTCAGTATGGGTTCGTAGAAAGTAGGGCACGGCTGGTTTCGGCTATGATGTAGAGCCACATTCCTAGCCCTATGCCCCACATGATCCGCTCGATGATGATCATGACGCCAACGCCTGTTCTGCGACTTGGCGGCGGACGATGCCCATCCAGTTGTGGATGGCTTCTTCGTCGTTGGGGGCGGTGGCCAATAGGCCGAGCAGGTCTAGTTCGACTTGGTGTGTTGTTGGCCATTTGGGGCTGGTGTGCGGCCCGATCCATGACCCACCTGTATCAACGACGGCTGTATACATGCGGTCGTGTCGGGCTTCGGGGGTGAGGGTTTCCAAGACGGCCAGCAAATCGGCGCGCTCTTTGTGAAGATCGAGGTTCATGCTTCCACCTCGGAGGGGAGGATTTGCATGTAGGGGTGGGGGGCGTTTGTGTTGATTACGCGCCGGGCCAGCCGATAAAGCGAAGGGCGCAAGCCTTTGGTGGCGAGTATGGCCAGTGCTTCGCGGTATTGGTTCAGGTAAATGATCTTTTTCAATGTTCCATCCTTTCCAAGTTCCCCCCCCATCTGCGTTCTGCTCAGAGGGGAGGGGCTAGACGGTGCCGTACTAGTTTCTGCTTACTGGTTACGGTGGCACCGAATGGATATTGACATAATAGGGTAATAATCCTATGTCAATCCATAAATAGGACAAATAACCTATTAAAAGTTGTTGAAATGGAATCAACATTGAAAACCCCGCATGATGCGGGGCTGAAAAGGAGTAGGTTATGCGTGTGCCGGTTAGCGAACTCAAAATGATTAGTTCGGTTCGGTTTGAACCAGACGACATTGCGCACTGCTTTCGAGCAGATCCTTCGCAATTAGTTCTGCTTGATCGGGTGTCAGGATCAGCTGAACGGATTCGGGCGCAGCAGCGCCTGTTAGAACTTCTTTATGGTGCGCGGCTGAAAAGGAGTAGGTTATGACCCTGTTTTACTTTTTCGCTGCTTGGTCTTCAACATTTTCAATGATATCGGCACTAATTCTTTTGGTGGCAGTTAACCGCATCGGACGCCGAGTCGATGAATTGAATCGTATTAACGCGGAAAACAAAAAAGGTGCGCCTACGGATCCGGGTATTTGAAAATGTTTCCAGCGAAGTTCTGCATACCGTTTCCGAATTCGTTCGCGGTATCTTTTGGCTTTCCTTAAGCTTGGCTTAATATCCAACACTAAGCTAACAGCGATTTTTTGGGATTGGTTAGGTTGAATGTCCTCAAAAACGGCCAACAACTTGGTGTCTGGTTGTTGTTGGTGGTTCCTGTTGTTACTAATTCGACCTGTTCCGATCACCCCTATGTGCGATAGTGTGATCACTTCGCTTGTATCATTGTAGACATGGATTATCATGCTCCAGCTATTGTCCGAACTCTTGGATAGGTACCATGATGCACGCACCTTCCCATGTTTTTCATTGCGGTCGTTCCAGACGCTTATGCCAGTGAAAATAGCTGTTAAAACACCTGTAGCGGCAGCAATAAATAACAAAATGAATTCAAAATTCGAGAAGCTACTACTCAATGTGGTTTACCTTTTTGGGGCGGAATAAGGTTTCCAGCGCTGCTGTTGTGCGAGGGGTCGCATTATAGAATGGAAACTTAATATGACTGATAAAGAAATTATTGTTCGTCTTCGCCGGATTTTGGCGCAGCCTGATCCTCGGATACAAGAAGTCCTTGTCCGTACCCTAATAGCTGGCGGCGGAGGTGATCGGGTAGCCGAGATACTAGGCGAACAATCTCTCGTTCTTCTGGTGTGTGAGCCTCGCTCATAAATTCTTCCAGAGTTGTGCCAAGCGCGGCGCAGATCTGCCGAGCGGTTGAAATCCGGAGGCTTTTGTAGTTACGGCTAAACATGTTGCGGATAGCACTGTTGTCTAGCCCGGCTTTTATGGCCAGCCCAGAAACTGTTAGGTCTGGGTCGCTATCAATGCGCTCTTTTAACCGTACTAAAAACGGTTCGATTGTTGGGTCGTTTGTCATAACTCACAATGTCAAATTATTGAATTTTGTGCGATAGGTCAAAAGCCCTTGACGAAAATAGGGTAATAAACCTATATGCACTATATGGAAGAATTCATGAAACAGATTGAAGTCTATGCCGCATCGTTTGGCATTCAGCCAACCACGGTAATACAGCGTGGTGGTGGAATGAGCGGAAGCAAATGGGCGGCGTGGTTGGCTGGGGCCAGTTGCTCGATGCGAACGGCGGATAAAATTCGTCAATACATGGCGGACAATCCTCCCAAAAACCGCAATCAGAACGAGGCGGCTTGATGATAATTCGCACAACTACGTCTTATACACACGGGAAATCACATGGAGGTTTTGTCCATGCGTAGCGTAAGACCCGGATCAATCCAGTCGGCGGTACAAATGGCAATTACCGCCGCCGGTGGGTTGGAGTGCGTTAGCAACGACATTGGTGTCTCCACCGCAAACCTGTCCCGAGCGACAGCCTGCGACGAGGAACGCCCCGGCGGGCTGGGTATAAACCACTTCGATAGGCTGGGCCGGATCATTCCCGCGTCATCCGTGCCTTTGGCCCAGCATTTCGCGCATTTGGCAGGCGGAATATTCCTGCCTTTGAATGTCGAGGGTGTGATCGGGGTGGATATGAGCGTGTTGATGTCGGAATTTTCCGACGTGTTGCTATCACACTCCGAAGCGATGTCAGAAGCTTCCAAAAAGCCACACGACTATACGCCCGGTGAGGCGCTAGATGCCATCAAGGAAATTGACGAGATGTTGGCGGCTGGTGCAGTTGTGCGCGCTGCATTGTCTGCGAAGGCGAGGGGGTGTGATGGCAATAACCATTAAAATATCAGCAGATATGAGTGCGTTGCGCGCCGCGTTGGAAAAAACCACAGAGTTATTTCCCGAGCTTTCCGATCCCGCGCGAAAACGCGTCCAGATCTTTATTGCCGCTGTCGAGGCCGGACAAGAGGACATTTTTGTCATAGGTGACGGTGTTACTACACCCGGCACAAATGAACTCGTCGTTCCTTTTAATCCATCCGATGCTTTTCTGGGTCTCATTTCCACATTGGGGACACGGGATGCTTAGAACTCCCTTATCAAAATTGATGGGGTGCCTGGAAGTAGCCATAGAAAACTCCTTTTCTGGCTGCATGTGCCGCTCACTTATTGGTGAGTGGGCGGCTTCACTGGCTGGGCAACTGACTTCGAATCGGTTGTCCGGCACCTTATTGTTGCAGGTGAAACTTGGTCGTCAAGACACCGTGACGTCGAAACACACGGGCGGGTCGGTTCCCCAACTGTCTTCAAAGAGCCATACCGAGGGGGGCGTGGTTGCCCGTAATGTGTGCCCCCCGACCTCCCTGTTGGACTGGGGCGCGGGCGTGAGAAGCCGCGCCCCTTTTTTTGGGGTGGCGGCATGAAGCATAGTGGCATCCTCAAAGAAGTTACGATCGGGCCATGCCGGTTGATCCTTGGCGATTGCCTGGAGGTTCTGCCGTTGCTGGGTGAAAAAGCCGATTTGGTCGTGTCAGACCCACCATACTTACTGACTTCCGGGGGAAACGCTGTCGAGGTCATGGGCGGGTTGTTTTCGCACTCTGAATATACGAACGACGGTGAGCTGATGGACATTGTGCCATGGGATCAGATGGGTGGCCCGATATATCGCGCGCTGAAGAACAGCGCTGACTGTTACATCATGACCAACGACAAGAACCTGTTTGCGGCGCACGGCGGGTTTACCGGGGCAGGGTTCCAGTTCCACAATTTGCTATCGTGGGACAAGATCCGCGCGACCCGCAATCGCTGGTACATGAAGCACAATGAGTTCACGCTGTACCTTTGGAAGGGCAACGCGCAGCGCATCAACAATTGTGGCTCGATGCAGACGTTCAAATTGAACGCACCGCGCGAAACCAGCCATCCGACTGAAAAGCCGGTGCAGCTGATGGTGCATTATATCGAAAATTCCTCGCAGCTCGGTGATCTGGTTCTCGATCCATTCATGGGTTCAGGCTCGACCATGGTTGCCTGCGTGGAAACCGGGCGGCGCGGGATCGGGATTGAAAAGAAACCGGAGTTTTTCAAAATGACCTGCGAGCGCGTACGGCGCGCCGTGGAAATTGTGGAGTCCAGAACGCAAAGGGAGGGGGCGGCATGAGCAACCAACCGCGACGACTGCATTTGAACGTACCTGGCGCAGAACGGGTTCCTAATACATTGAGGCTTATAAAAGCCCGCGCAGCATTGGTAGAGATCATGCACCCGCATTGGTCGCCCGCTGATGATTACGCGATTATGTATTTGAAGGCGGACGGGCGGAATTTTCTAGAGATTGCAGAGAGTATTGGACGCTCCCGAATTTCGGTTGAGCAACGCTTCCATCGCCTGCGGGCGGTAAAGGACATTATGGCCAAGCTGGATGCCTTTGGGATTACAGACAATATGTATTCTTTGGGGGGCGTGTAATGATAATTACTACAGTGTATGCAACAAGGTCGCCTGACCAGCCAAAAATTACTGCCGGGGCTGAACTGGTGTTCGGGAAGCTGTTGTTGATGCTGGAGCAACGAGCCGGACATATAGCAAAGCTGCCGCCCGATGATGATAACCGTTCGGGTTATGCCAGCGGGTCGGCGCGGGCGCGGGCGCTGGCGATGTTCAAGGGTGGGGTGCAGATCACCAGTACCGATGTTGCTGCGCATCTACAAATTTCCACGCACTATGCCGGTGGACTGCTTTTGCAGCTTCGCGGTGATGGATATATCCAGGTTGGCGGGAAAAAACGTAAACCCATGGGGCAGCCTGTGAACGTCTATACTATGACGGAGGCGGCATGATGGTTGTCGCCAGCCCTGCCACCAGCGCCTTTTGGGCGAATATGGCAGGTGCCGAATTATTTATCGAACGTGGGCTGGCGTGTAGCAATTCCCTTCATGGAATGATGAAGGGGGCAGCTCAATGAATGGCGCGATGTTAATTGGGCAGGACTTGAGGGCCATTTTAAGCCCCGTGGACGGCGATAACAAAGGGGTGGCGAATGTCTGACCTGATAACCCCTCGTAAAGAAGTGGTGGCAGGGCATTTTGCACCTGAACCATTCAAGAATTACGCATGGGCTGAACTGGAGCAATTCAGACCATGGATTGATGGTGTTTGTTTTAACCCTGCGTGCAGTGAAGTGTTTGATAAAAACCGTGACTGGCAAGTGTACTGTTGTACGGCATGTGAGACGGCGGGCACCAACGAGGCGCGCAAGTGGGGCCATAAAATGGCCATGCCGTTGCTGATCCACAGGATGGGCAAGTACGCCGCCGATGGTACAGCGCAAAAAGCACTAACCACTGCCGCACGGCGATACGTTACGCGTGTTCAATCGGAATGGCTGGCGGATCGCGGCCGACGCATTGAGGGGGTAAACAAGTCATGAATAGGTATATCGAATTTCATCACAATCGTTGGCTGAATAGTAGGTTTCGATTATTAGCGTCGCCAGATGTTAAGTCGGCGGGGTTTGATCTTATCTCAATCGCCCACACCCAATCACCTATCGGAACACTGCCGCAGGACGACAAGAAGTTGGCCCTGCTATTGAGGCTCGATCTTGCAACTTGGCTGGAATTGAAGAGCCGAGAGATTTCGCCGCTCCATAATTGGTATCTAGCCCGATTTGAGGATGAAGTCCGTTACTGCCATCCAGTAGTAATGGAATTGCTTGGTAAGGCGAGGGGCGCTAAATGAGCCAGAAACAAAAAAAGCCCGAACTGGTAGATGTAAATACCCTACCACAATATCCGATTTCAGCGGGTGATAGGTTGGATTCCCACTTCTTCATCGCTTGGAATTTGAAGCGTTGGCGGAAAAGTAAGTTTCGCCAGTTAGCCGAACCAGAAGTCGGTTGGTTTGGTTTCTTGTTATTTTGTGAAGCGCACGATGAAACACCGGTTGGAACTTTACCAACAGATGAACGGCTACTGGCTAGCGCGATCGGCGTGACTGTAGATTATTGGAAGAAGCTGGACAGTCGAGAAGTAAATCCGCTGCACAATTGGGAGTTGGTCCAGTGTGATAATGGCGAAGTCCGCTATGCGCATCCAGTCGTTACTGAGGTCGTTCTGGAGGCTGTGAAATCGCGGCGGGTAAACCAAGCAAATACAGAAGCTAAAAGACGGTTCAAGCGCTTGAAGGATTTGGAAGAGATGATCAAGGACCGGATCGGGGCAGGACAGTTATTACGTACCCCGCAATTCGTCGACCGATTCAATGATTGGCTGGAGGAAAAACACCCAGATGTACAGCGCCGTGAGGCGTTTATCCGGCAAGCTTTGGGAGATTTCCAGACGGAAATGGTGGGGAATTAAGAAGGGTTTCCAATCTGTGACATTCTGTGACTGTTACAGAATATTCCGTGAATGTTACGGAATAAACACGGAATATTACGGAATAAACACGGAACATCAGGGGTTATCCCCTTTTTTTGCGAATATTCTGTGACTGTAGATAAGAAAAGAAACGAAAAGAAAAAGAAAAAGAAAAGACAATACGGGGCGCGCCGGAACTGAAGATTGAACCTGTGGATAAGTCGGGATTGCATAGAGAAAGGAAGAGGGCATGGAAGGTGAGGAACTAAGAGCAGGCAAAGAGCGGGTGAAAAAACACCTGATAGATCCACTGAATGCAATCGGGATGGTGCGTAAAAAGGGCATGACCATCGACACGCATCAATCTGTTATGGATGGTTTGATGGCGCGGTTGTCCTACATGGATGAAGGATTCTTGTACGCCTTGGCCGAGGTGGTCGAGACACATGCGGGCGGTCCGGACAAAGATCATTGGCCGGCACTAACCTTAATCACCGGATGGGCGCGCGCGTTGCAAGAGCCGCCGCCAAGTGAAAGCCGGTTGGTTCGATCGTTCCTGCAATCAGCGCCAGGCCAGCGGGCAGTTGATGGTGGCTACATCGTGGAGCTGCGTGCGTTTTTGAAACGCAACGGAAGGCCACCAGGCGACTACGACATGAAGCAGATACTGGATAACGCTTCCAGAAACTCAGGCCAGCGCGCGCGCATCGAAGAGAACGTCAATGCAGGCCGTGCGAGCGATCAGGATCGTCAATGGTTGGAAGGTTGGCGCAAAGCGCATGACACATGCATGGCGATAATCGACAGCAAATATAAAGGGGCAGCAGCATGAATGACCAAACTGTACTGAAAAACGATCTTTCTGAAATTGACGCTTCAGCTGGCAGGTTGGAACGCAGGCATGATGCGCGAAATGCAGAAAATGAGCGATTGGCGGCGGTAGTAGCAGCGGGTCTTGCACCTAGCGAGTGTGGGCCAGAGATGGTTTCGATCGCACCGGCGCGCGGCAGGGTGATCCCGTTCCGTTCGGCTGAAACCTATCTCGATGCGGGCGGGGAATTTCAGACGATTGATCACGGTGCGTATGGACGGTCAGCCATGCGAGAGCGCGATGTGTTCGATGTAATGATAGATAAGGCTTCCAAGAAAAAAGGCGCACCATTCACTTATGCGCAGGTCCAGATGGGGCGCGACTATCGAGACTTGGTCGAGCGTCATGCTTCAGCTGGCGTTCGTTGTAGCTCGGTCGAGGGCATGCCCAGTGGTGGCGGCGGCGACGGAACAGGATATATGGATGCTGTGATCGATCAGGGTAAGCAGATTGATCACTGGCGCAAACTGATTGGTAATGGACTGGCGATGGAAATTCGTCGGGTACGTCCATCGAAACGCGGTGAGCGCGTTGTTATCAAAGCGCGGAAGTTGGTCGATATGGTGTGCATCGAAGGCAAGACGATATCACAGGTGCTGCACGTGCATGGTTGGAAAATAGGCGGCCCAAACGTTACCAAACTTTCAAATGCTCTTTGCGAGTGTCTTGACCGGATGGCGGGAACCAATCGTAAGGGCGGCATTGTATCGGCAACGTATGGAGTGCAGAGCATGGCAGACATTGGCTATGAACCAGTTTTGGGCAGAACTGGTGAAATGGTGGCCGGACGCTACCAGCGGCCACACAAGGGGGTTGACGCTTAGTTCATCTGAATGTATCCCTAACGGCATAATCAACAAATACGCCCAGCGAGATAATCGTCTGGGCGTTTTTGATTCCTACACCATTCAATCATAATTAGGGACGCATGCTATGGGTACGATGACTATTCAGAAAATCACACCAGCAGGTCTGGCCGCTGTCTTCAGTGCAGTGGCGGCGCAAGATGTGATCGAGACCGGTGGCAACGATCGCTTTATGCTGCTCGTGAAAAACGGTGGCGGTGCATCAATCAACGTGACGATCCCGGCCTTTACAACAGAGGCTGATGTTGCGGGCGCTGGGTTGATACCAATTCCGGATCACGTTGTTGCTGTTGGCGCAGGTGCTGAGAAACTCATTGGCCCGTTCGCCAACGCGTACCGCGATGCAGACGGTACGGTCACCGTGGACTATTCGGCTACTGCATCGGTGACTTCGGCTGCAATCAAGCTGGATAAAATTCCGTAAGCAATTGATACGAAAAGTATGTGTCGCTGCAGGGTGTGGCGACATAGCAATCGCTGGTCTGTCGCACTGCCCGGAACATGAAGAACGGCGACTGGCAAAACTGAACAAGCGGCGCGCATCTGCCCAGTTATCGGACGAGGCCAAGGCCAACAGGAAGTTCTACGGAACGAAGCGTTGGCGGGTCGCTCGCCTAAAGCACCTGAAGCATAACCCGCTATGTGTTGACTGCGGTGAACTTGGTTTGGTTGTCCCGGCAACGGACGTCGACCACATCATTCCACACAAGGGCAAACCGGCTCTAATGTGGGATAAAACGAACTGGCAATCGCTTTGCCATCCTTGTCACAGTCGTAAAACTGCTCGCGAGGTCTTTGGATCTCGGTAGGGGGGTATCTGATTTTTAAGGTGCTGATGCCCTAGACCGGCGGGAGAACCTTTTCTTTTGTGCGCGTTGAATTGGGGAAAAAAGCCCACCTGATATTGGATAGACAGCTCATGAAAGGAGGCCGCAATGAAGGGAGCAAAACCTAAGCTCGACAACGTCCTCCCTATGAAGGGAGACATCCGAAGAACGATACCTGAAGCACCGGATTTTATGAGCAGTGAAGGGCGCGAAGTCTGGGAGCGCCTGGCCTCGATTCAAGTTTCCAAGGAACGCCTAGAGCCACAACACGCAGATATGTTTGCCGCGTACTGCGAGGCGGTGGCCGACTTCATTCGCTTCACCGGTGATATCGCAATGATAGGCAGCTACTTCAGTGTTAAGACCAGAAACGGTGATCAGGAAAAAAAACGCGCCGCATGGGGGCAGCGCCAAGATGCACTGGCAACGATGCGCCAGCTGTCTGCTGTCTTTGGCATGTCGCCGATTGACGAGGCGCGGTTCAGAAACGTGGGTCAGGGGGATCTCTTCGATGACCTGATGAAACAGCTCAATGGATCCGATTGATCACCCGACCTCGCAATATGCGGTCAAAGTTGTCGAAGGCGACATTGTAACCGGCGAGTTGGTTCGCCTGGCGTGTGAGCGCCATTTGATGGATCTCGAGACCGGCGGGGATCGGGGGCTGTATTTCGACTGTCAGGCCGCTTCGCGCGTCTTGAACTTCTCAAAGATGATTTGTCACACAACCGGATCGATGGCAGGAAAACCTTTGGCTCTTGAACCTTGGCAGGAATTTCGCCACGGCTCGGTGTTTGGTTGGAAGAAAGAAGACTCCGGCCTGCGCAGGTTTCAATCGACCTACCACCAGGTGGGTAAGAAAAACGGCAAGACGACCGACACCGCCGTGCCGATGCTGTTCACGCAGCTGTTCGATGTGAACCCGTTAACGGGAAAACCGGAGGCCGCACCACAAGGCTACTGCGCGGCGACAACGCGGGATCAAGCCGGGCTGTTGTTCAAAGAGCTGAAGCGGATGATTAAAAAATCGCCGATTTTGCCGCGCCTGATGAATGTCTGGCAGTCAGAAATCGCCACGCCAAAGGCAGATGGATTCATCAAATGCCTGAGCCGCGACGGGAATGCCTCGGACGGTATCAACCCGCATTTTGCTGCGCGAGACGAGGTTCACCGCTGGACAGATCGGGAGTTGGCGGAGATCGTCGTCAACTCGATGGTCAGCCGCGACCAGCCGATCGACTGGGCCATCACTACGGCCGGTGCCGACATGGTTTCGATTTGTGGTGAGCTGCGCGGGTACGGCGAAAAGGTTTTGCGCGGCGATGTGATCGACGATTCCTTCTTCGGGTATATCGCGGAGCCAGCTGAAGACTGCGATCCGGGCGATCCGAAAAACTGGATGATGGGCAATCCGAACCTCGGCGTGAGTTTCAAGCGCGAGAACTTTGAGCAGATATACAACAAGGCCGTCGCCATTCAGGGCGGCATGCCAAACTTTCGCCGGCTGCATTTAAACCTCTGGACCGAGGGCGCGCAGACGTGGATCGGGCGCGATATCTGGGACAGAGGGGCTGAACCGTTCAATCCGGAAATGCTCTATGGGCGACCAGCTTGGGTGGGGATCGACTTGTCCAGAACAACAGACACCACAGCGATTGTGATCGCGGTGCCAATTGACGGTCTGGTCTATCTGATCTCCTACACGTTTTTGCCTGCAGGGCCGAAGGGGTTCATCCAGCGCGCGCAAAAGGAAAACCGCGAGTTTGTGCAGTGGCGCGACACTGGCTGGCTCGAGGTTCACAAAGGAGCGGCGATCGATGAAGAACAAATCATCCAGCGGATGGGGTGGATCAAAGACCACTTCGATCTCAAGGAAGTGGCCTATGATCCGTGGGGTATGAGTTACGTGGCCAAGGAACTGGACAAGCGCCATTTCCCGATGGTCGAACATCGCCAAGGTTATGGCAGCATGTCTAACCCGATGAAGAAATTTGAAGAAATGACCTTCAAGAACAAGATCCGCCACGGTGGAAATCCGGTGCTGGCTTGGGCGGTGAGTAACGTGCATGTCGATATGGACAAGGCCGAGAATATTAGCCCGAACAAAAAGAAATCAACGGGCCGTATTGATACGGCGGTTGCAGCAATCATGGCACTTGGCCGCGCTCTCGTGGGCGAAGGCAAACGCAAAGCTAGGGAGATTGAAACAGTATGAGCTTTCTAGATCGTGTGTTGGGTCGTCGGCAAAGCGAATTGGCGCAAAAGTTGGAGCCACAAATATCGGCCTCCGCTCCCGTTTCCGGTGTCACATCGCCGCAATCTTGGTTGAACAATATTGGGTTTGGATCGCAGAGTAATGTAAAAACGTTGCCACGCGTTACCGGCGTGATTGCGCAAAAACATGCGACCGTGTTTTCGTGTTGTAACGTCATCGCCGGTGACCTTTCAAAGGTTCCGCTTAAGCTTTACCAACGCGATAGCAAGGGCCACGAGGAGCGCGTGCGTGATCATCCAGCATCGTATCTGTTAAACGTTGAAAGCTCGCCTGGTGTACCTGCGATCGTATCTCGCTACGCTCTGGCTTACGCCTTTTGTTTACGTGGTCGCGCTTATGCATACGGTCCGCGCGACGGGGCAGGTGAACTCACCTTGATTGATGTAGTCCGGCAAGATGGATGCACGGAATTACGTGCCGGGCGTTCACGCTTTTACGAATTTGAGGATGGTGCTGGCGTTTATCGTCGTGTTCCATCACGTGTAATGGTCCATTTGCGCTACATGGCCGAGGATGGCTGGACGGGGCGCTCGCCTTTGGAAATAGCGGGCGAAAGCGTCGGACTTGCGCTGGCTGGACAAGAGGCTGCGGCGCGAACCGCATCTGGTATTACCACCCGCGCGTTTTTGAAAATGGAAGACACCTTTGATTCCGACGAGGATTACACCCGAAACGCAAAGCGAATTCGAAATGCGTTAAGCGATCCGGATGCAAATGGGATTCCAATCATTGGATCAGACGACGATATCAAGAGCCTGGATATTTCAGCGGCTGATCAGCAGTTATTGCAGAGCCGGAAGTTCGATCGAGAAATGATCGCAGGAATATACCGTGTCCCGCCTTCAAAATTGCAGATGCTGGAATATGGTGTGAAGGCGAACGGCGAACAGCAGTCGATCGACTATAAAGCCGACTGCCTGTTGCATTGGGGCGGGTTTGTAGAGGCGCAACTTATGCTCGGAATTTTAACCGAGGAAGAACGGCGCAATGGTTTGTTCTTCAAACACGATTTCAATGCACTTTTACAATCCACGACAAAAGAGCGTTACGAGGCTCTTAGTAAAGCGACAGGCGGGCCATTTATGGTGCCGAACGAGGCTCGAAAAATCGAAGGACTTGAGCCGGTTGAAGGTGGCGAAAAACTAAATCCAGCGCCAAATATGACGCGGGACGATGAAAAACCAGAGGGAAAAAAGGAATGAACAAACGAACGATTGCCGCGTTGTTGGGCGCGTCGCCATTGGCATTGTCAGCGCTTCATGCGTCGCAATATCTCTCCACAGAATTGCCAGAAGAGGCAGCATCGGCTCCTCTGGACGCGGCCATGGTCGGTCGAGGCGAGCGCTTTGCTATTTCGCGCGGTGTCGCAGTAGTTCCGATCAAGGGTTTGCTCACGCCGAATTTCTTTGCGCTCGAAAAATACCTTGGCTGGTCGACATATCACGGTATTGAAGAATCCATGGGTGAGCTGTCGGCCAACGAAGAAGTCGGAGCCATTATTCTTGAAGTCGACAGTCCCGGTGGTTTGGTAATAGGGCTGGAGTCCGCATCCGAAGCGATCGCCAAGGCATCTGCCATCAAGCCAGTTCATGTGTTGGTAAATCCCTTGGCCGCATCGGCAGCATATTGGTTGGCCAGTCAGGCGACCGATATAGCGATGACGCCTGGCTCTCTGGTTGGGTCCATCGGAACGATGGTGGACGCCAACAGTCATGTTACAACCGATATGCGTGGTGACCAATGGTTCCAGATGGCCTCGTCGCATGCACGCGCCAAAAATCCTGATCCGGCAACGGATGAGGGCAAGGCCGAAATCAAGCGGCGGTTGGATGAAGGCGAGGCGCGGTTTCACGAAGCGGTATCAAATGGGCGGGGGATCGCTCTTGCCGATTTGCCCTCGCGCTTGAGTGTTTCAGACGATGTGGCGGACGGCGGCTCAACATTTCAATCCCAATCGGCGATCGAGCGGGGACTGGCGGACAGTTCTGAAGTTCGCGGCGACTTTTATCAACGGGTTTTTTCGCAATACGCGATGAAGCCACGCAAAGGCACACGTGCTTTTAGCGCCCATGCATCTGCTGCTCAGGCGCTCGCACAAACCTAATCACGCAAATCCAGTCGTGTTCATTTGCCCTACCTTGGCGGTGGGGTCTTTCGGTTGCGTTGATGCAACCATTTTTCAAGGAGACTAAGATGTTTGATTTAGACGACCTCCGCCGCAAGCGCAAAGCTGCAGCAGACCAGATGCAGGAATGTGCCACGGCTATTTCTGCGCTTGAAGATGGTGAAACGGCGGCTAATTCCGACGAGGTGGCTGCAGCAGTCACTGCGTTTGAAACGGCTGAAGCTGATTTCAAAGCGGCTGACGTAAAAGTTACGCGAGCTGAAACTGTCGAGGCGGCGCAAGCTGCTGTTGCCGCTTCCGGTGACGAAGCGAATGGCGGTGCCGTGACAGTACCCGCCGTGGCAATAAATCCAAATGACAAAGGTGTCGTCGCCGGTTTGATGGTGGCAGCGTTGGCAAGTTCGAAAGGTGATCGCGACAAGGCTGTGTCGCTTCTTGAACAAAACGGTCACTCAGCCGTATCTGCGGCACTTTCCGGTGCAACGGATGCCGCAGGTGGAGTTACCATTCCCCGCGCGCAATCTTCCGAGTTGATCGAACTGCTACGTCCACGTGTAGCTGTTCGCGCATCCGGTGCGCGCACGGTTCCAATGCCAGCTGGTGAATTGCGCCACGCTGCACAGAATTCCTCCGCTACTGCTGGCTATGTGGGCGAAAACGTGAAGGCGACAGAGAGTCAGCCTGATTTTGCCAAGATCGACCAGACGTTCAAAAAGCTGACCAGCCTCGTGCCAATCGGTAACTCTTTGCTTCGCCATACCAGCACCGCAATGGCCGGTTTGGTTCGCGATGATTTGCTGAAAGTGATGGCGCTTCGCGAGGATCTGGCATTTATCCGTGGCGATGGTGTGGGTAACACGCCAATAGGCTTGTTGAACTGGATTCCAGCTGCAAACTGGCTAACAGGTATTGCAGCAACGCCAGCAGTTGTCGACGCAACGTTGCGTTCGCTTGTGTCCAAAGTAGAAGATGCAGATGTTGGAATGGTTACTCCTGGCTGGATTATGCGCGCGGCAACTAAAAACTTCCTTGCAAGTTTGCGTGATGCAGCTTCGGGTGTGCCTCTTTACCCTTCGATCACTACTTCGAATATGCTGCTGGGCTTTCCGATCAAAACTACATCGCAGATCCCGAATAACCTTGGTGTGGGTGTTAACGAGACCGAGGTGTATTTCGGTGACTTCGACGAAGTGATGATTGGCGACAGCATGCAGATCATCGTCAGTTCGTCTGCCGAAGCAGCTTATGTGGATGCCGGTGGCAATACAGTTTCGGCCTTCCAAAATGATCTCACGTTGATGCGCGCAATTTCCGAGCATGATCTGGCACCTCGCCATGATGTCGCTCTTTCCGGTGCGCAATGCGTGGCCTGGACGCTGTAATCCATAGCTAAGAAATTGCCTCCGCGAATCTGCGGGGGCGATAACAATCAAAATATTGGGAGACATTCAGATGTCTAAAACAGTCGTAAAATTCACCAAAGGCTGGAGCAAGTACAATGCCAAAGACATTGCTGGCTTCGAGCATTCTGTGGCCGAAGACCTGATCGAGGTTAAAAAGGTCGCGAAACTGTATGAGGGCGGCAAAGCTAAAGTTGCCACTGTCGAGGTCAAATTGGACACCTCCGCCACTGAAAAACTCATCGCGGACGCCGAGGTTCAGATCAAGGCAAAATCCGATGAACTTGATCAGGCTGAAGCGTCGTTGGATGAGCGTGACGCAGCACTCGATAAGCGTGACGCCGAGTTATCGGTGCAAAAAGGTGATCTTGATGCGCGCGAAACGGCTCTGGTTGAGCGTGAAAAAGCGGTCAAGAACGCTGATCCCGCCAGCGAGGAAAAGCCCGGTGGCAAACCTCCAAAACAAGGCTCTAAATAAAGGGTAGGGGCAGTATCGTGAAATATATTGGTGCAGATCCGATCGCCTTGGCTGTCACAAATGACGAGTTTAAGCGTGCCGTTCACATTATCGACACGGAAACGGACGATGATGCTTTGATCGACGCCTATATTGGCGCAGCGATCGAGGTTATTGAAACCGCGTGTCGCAGACCGATGCTGCCCCGCCCCGTTGAATTTATGGCGCCTGCAGGTAATTGGACCAACTGGTGGTTACCTGTCGCGCCTGTAATTAGCTTTGATAAAATATCCTACATCGATGCAGCCGGGGCTTGGGTGGATTTAACGCTTGCCAATTTCACAGTCATTACGAACTTTGACGAACCAATACTGGTTTTGCCTGAGGGCTTTCGCTCCGGCGTCGTGGGTAACGACGCGTTGAGAATTCAAGCAACTGTTGGATATGAAGGCGCGACCTATCCACTGGCCATGAAGCAGGCCGTCATTTTACTTGTCAAAGAATGGTTCGAGGCCGGTATCGCGGTGGATGATGCGGTGGTTGCAAAATTGTCATTTGGCATTCACTCACTGATCAAACAGCGTCGCTACACACGACCCTGCGAGGTGGCCTGATATGGCTGGCGGACGTCTAGACAGAATGATCACAATTGAACGATCGACCAGCACTAAAAGTCCATTGGGTGGGCAATCGAAAACATGGCCTGAATACATGAAGGCGTGGGCTTCGGTTGCGCCAGTCTCGGATGGCGAACGGTTTCGCGCGGATGCAGCTTCGGCAACGATTACCGATCGGTTTGTGATCAATTGGAATGCCAAGGCTGAGCTAATAACCGCAAAAGACCGGATTAATTATGGTGGGCGACATTACGATATTCACGGCCTTAAAGAAATTGGACGGCGCCACCGACTTGAGATCAGTGCAACAGCGGTGGCAAAATGACCACTGGGCGGGTCAGCGTCGATGGTTTGAAGGATTTAGAGCGTGCGTTGGCGGATTTATCCAAGGCTGCGGGCAAAGGTGTTTTGCGCCGTGTCGGGAAAAAGGCACTGAAGCCGGTCATTGAGGCCGCAAAGGAAAATGTTCCCGTTGCCAGTGGTGAGCTTCGCGACAGTCTGGTTGTCTCCACCAAACTCAGTAAGCGGCAAAAGGCGCTTAACCGGCGACGGAGCGCAGACGGTAAATCGACGGTCGAGGTTTATGCCGGGGCTGGCGCGTCGCCACAAGCGCATTTGATTGAATTTGGAACATCTGAGCGTGTCGTCGCCAGCACGGGCAGGAATGTTGGAAGTGTTGCGCCACAGCCGTTCATGCGCCCGGCCTGGGATGCAAAAGGGCGAGGTGTTTTAAAATACATCTCAAGCTCGCTCGGCGAGGAAATCGAGAAAACAGCGAAACGGGCTGCGAAGCGCGCCGCCAAACGAAGGTAGCACAAATTGAAAATTGACTTACGGACTTTGATGTTGGCGGACATTGGGTTGGCCGCGCTATGCGATGACCGGATCTACTGGATGGTGCGCCCACAAGATGATCCGTTTCCAAGTGTTGTTTTGCATCTGATCAGCAACATTCCAAACTACACCTATCAAGGTGAAAGCGCGCTGAAATTTAGCCGCGTGCAGTGTGATCTTTACGCCGAGTCCGACATGGACGGCGAGGCGCTGGCGATTGCGTTCAAAAAAGCCGTCAGCGGGTTTCGGGGCATCGCCGGCGTAACGGATTTCAAAGGCATTTTTATCGACGGATGGCGCGAGAGTGTTGACGCCGGAAAGACGGAATCGGAACTGTTGTTCCGAACATCAATCGACCTGACTATCAATCATAAGGAAATATGAAAATGAGCGACGCAGACATTGGTTACGACATCGGATTTGAAATCGAGGACGCAGTTGGTTCGGGTGTGTTTGTATCTCTTATAGAGGTTACAAATATCGAGTTGCCAGACGAGCAAGCCGACGAAGTCGAGGTGACGCATATGAAGTCGCCTGGCGGAATGAAGGAATTTATCGGCGGTCTAACCGATCCCGGTGAATGCAGCGTTGAAACCAACTGGATCCAGGGCAATGCCACGGATGTCGAGTTGACATCGCTTAAGGCCAGCAAGGAAAAACGCGCGATGCGAATTGTCTTTCCGGGCGGTACAAAATGGACATTCCAGGGATTTATCAAGGGCTACAAACCTACAGTGCCACTTGGTGACAAAAAACAGGCGCAGGCAACTATTCGTGTGACCGGCAGTACGGCCATCACCTAATCCAATTCCCTGAAATTCAATAATCAGAGAGGCTGAAATGTCGAATAAAAAACGCGTCAATGTAACTGCACGGTTCAAAGGTAAGAACCTGAAGTTATGCCTGACTTTCAATTCATTTTGCGAACTGGAAGATCACTACGGCCAGAATATCACGCAAATTTTTACTAAGTATCTGAACGATTTTGCGGCCCAGTCGGTGTCGATGAGGGATTCTCGTGCTGTCCTTTGGGCATCAATGTTGGAAACCCTTCCTGACGCCAGTTTGCGAGATGCAGGTGAGCTTGGTGAACAGCTTGGGCAGGAAAAACTGTCGGAAGTGGTCGCCGAGGTTATGGCAAATAGCGGATTGTTCGGAGAGGTTGGCGAGGATCCAGAAAAACCGTCGGGAAAGCCTCGCGGCAAGAAGCCTTCGACTGCCTGAAATACCTTGAAAATTATTGCGCGGCGGGGTTTTCACCAGCTGGCTTCTGGTCGCTTACGCCGCGCGAATATCTGATCCATATGGCCGGTGCGCAAGCGCGCGTTAACGCTGAATTCCAGCAGCAAAAATTTGTCGCCTGGCATACGGCTATGTTGCCGTACTTCAAAAAAGAGATACCGCTTGATGAATTTGTCGAGGGGGAGAAACGGCGAAGTGGTTCGCAAGAACTTTTGATGCGCGCCCGCGCTTTACATGAATATTATGGGGGTAAGAAATGAGTGCTGTTATTGGCGCGCTGCGCGTAAATCTTGGCCTGAATAGTGCCCAGTTTCATCAAGGGCTTGGCCGTGCCAACAAAGGTCTGGGTCGGTTTGCCAAAAATGCTGGAATTGCGATGGCAGGAGCAGCCGTGGCGGCTGCAGGCGGACTGGCAGTATTAACCAGGCGCAGCCTCTCTTTGATCGATGAGCAGGCAAAACTTGCCCAATCCTTGCAAACGTCAACAGCGTCGGTGCAGGTCATGGCGCGCGCCAGCGAATTGTCCGGTGTTGGATTTAAGGAACTTGAAGCCGGCGCAATTCAGCTCAACATTCGTTTGGGGAAAGTTGCGGCTGGGGCAGGCGGGCCGGTTGCGCGCGCTCTTAAACGCATGGGGCTTTCAGCCGAGGAACTCGCAGCGTTGCCACTTGATGAACGTATTGCGTCGATCAATGAAGCGATTACCGAATTTATACCAGCGGCACAGCAGGGTGCAATCGCTGGCGAACTGTTTGGAACCCGTAACGGGATTGCAATTGCCCGGTTGGATCCGGCTACGATCGCACGAGCGACCGATGAGGTGGAGCGGTACGGGGTTGCCGTGAGTGAGGTGGATGCTGAAGCCATTGAGCGAGCAAACGATGCAATGTCAGCGCTTGGTCTGGCAGGGCGCGGTCTCGGCAATCAGATTGCCGCTATTTTAGCCCCCTCGATGGAGCGCATTGCAAACCTGCTTGCAGGTTGGGCAAGCAAGATGGGAGATGTACGGGTTGCGATCGAAGGATTTTTAAAGCCTCAGACTGATCTTCAGGTCGCAACGGATAATCTTGTTTCGGCCATGGGTGACGAGATTACCCAGTCCCAACTTCTGAAAACCGCTCTTGGTCAGGACATCAACATGTCCATATCTGCGGCGAAACAAAAGCTGGAGGAAGCCAAGGCGCGCCAACAGAATGTTCGGGCGATTATAGCCGAGCGCCGTTCACTCGCGTTGACGTCAACCGAGTACGCGGATCTGACCAGAGATCTTAAATTGAGAACAGATGCAGCTGGTGGAAACGGGAACGTTGAAACCGGTATTGCACATTCGGCACGTGTGAGGGATGCATTTGAAAAAGACCTGATCGCGATTGATCGGATTGCTAAGGAGATGAACAGGCTTGTGAATGACAGTCCAGAACTGGACGAGCAGATGGCTCTCTCTGCATCTAACATTCGTGAACTTGAAACAGCACTCGAAAACGCTAAAGACGGAATGGTGCAATTTGGTGATGCGATAATTGAGCCAATCGAATTAAGCGAAGACTTGAGCGGTGGTCTCGGCGAGGTAACGGGTGCGGCAGAGGATTCAGCTGATGCTATTAAGGGGCCGCTTGTTGGTGCTGTTAGCGAGGTGAAAGAAGCCTTTAATGACTGGGTTGCCCGTGGCTTTAAAGATTTCAAAGGCTTTACCGGCGCGGTGATTGGTTCGTTCAAATCTATGCTGACGCAGATGATCGCGATCGCAGCGAAAAACAAGATCATGATATTCCTTGGCGTCGGCGGGTCCGGTGTTGGGTCGACGGCATCGGCTGCGACGTCCGGATCAGGTTTGTTGGGTGGTGTCGGTGCAACATTCATGGGTAGCTTTGGATCTGCGGCCACGGCGGGGACCGCTGCTGTCGCCGGTACGGGC
>Ga0256839_1002213_pt1 | contig 22134 bp, 7 predicted proteins | sample 354166metaG_FD_185968 | JGI IMG/M metagenome (GOLD analysis project Ga0256839, IMG submission 185968) | Hydrothermal vent microbial communities from Mid Atlantic Ridge, Atlantic Ocean - 354-166 | ecosystem: Environmental > Aquatic > Marine > Hydrothermal vents | place: Atlantic Ocean: Mid... | reverse complement strand
GCTATAGACATATCAGGGCTGGTACTGCACGCAACAATTACAGGGAACTCTATTGTCAGTGCAAATGGGGATTGCTTCGATTTAGATGGACTGTGCTATTCCGCAATAACTGGAAACTCTTGCACCATTCCGTCGTCCAACGATCCGGAATATGCAGAGGACAAGATTTCACAGATAGGCCCAGGGGGGGCCGGGAACAATTGGACCTACGGGATCCAGACCGGGAACACAAATGGAAATAAAGGGGGGACGGGACTGGTCATTTCGAACAACGCCTTCCGCAACATGGCAGGAGGGGCGATACGCCTCTACGCAGCGAAAGAGTGTATCGTTCAAGGCAATGAGATCCATCATCCGTCAACTTATAACGAACGCCCGATCACCATAGGGAACACTGGGGCCACTGACGACCAACGTTCTCATGGAAATGTGATATACGACAATAGGATACAATTCAATGCCAACGATGCCGCAGTATGGGAAAATGACCAGTCTGGAAATTACCCGTTCCAATCTGCTGACATCAACTACATATTCGGGAACCGCATCATCACCTCCGCCGGTTGCTACGAGTTCAAGAAGGACGCGAACAGCGGCTCCACCACATCCGTAGTTCTTTCCACAAACGACCCTGGGGTCACTCAACCCGAGCAGTCGATCTTGGCGCGTGAAGCAACCGGAGCCAGTGCAGCACTGAAGATCTACAAGAAGATCGGGGCCACGTCTACGCAGATTCTTCAGCTCCAGGATGACAACTACTTGCTCAATATTTCTAATGCAGGGCAGATAAGAACTGGGATATACGCTACCGGAAACCGTACAACTGCAGCGTTCTCTGACTGCATAGTGACTGGGAAGCTATATGCAGATGCATTCTTAGTAGTAAAGGACTATGGGTCAGGAACGTATCTAGATGCAGATGCGGACTCCCTCGACGACTTCTATGCGTTGATTCGCTACAACCGTGGCTTGCGCCGCTGGCAGCATTCGATCTTCACCAGTGGCGGTGTACGTACTTGGGAGAATTTCGCTCAGCCAGCCGACCCGGAATACGGGGTTCAGTACAACGTCTCTGGCGGATTCGCAGCAACAGCAGATATGAAATGGAACGCCACAGCTAGACGTTTAGAAATCATAACGAACACAGGGGTGGCAGGAATAGGAATAGCCAACGGATTCGTTGATGCGGACGGAGGGTTCTACACGGATGCTGTTTCTGACGAGGCGATAAAAGCTACTGGAAAGTCTGGATCAGGAGGCGGAGGAGTAGCCTGTCGAAAGCTCAACATATATCGTGCAGACGGTGGTACAACCGGGTGGGATACGGTAATCGACGGATCCAGGAACGGATCGTTCTTAGCCGTGAACGCAGGAACAGTTACTTCAGCAGGTTCTGGTACAGTATCATCGCAGAACGGATTCTACACTCCGTCCGCTGCTGACAATTGTGTAAATATCCCAAGCGGAGGCGTCTGGGCAAACAAGATCATCTCTAAGACGGCAGCGTATGTGATCACATCGACGGCCGCCCAGCCAAGTCCAGCCGCAGGATATGGGGGAATGCATCACTATTCCGGAACCACATATTCGTTCTGGAATGGGAGCGGCTGGTTCACTGCTGACCTGGGAGCCATAGGAAGCGGGGGAGGAATCACGTCGATCAATTCTCAAACCGGTCCTGCGATCACTATTGAAGGGACTGCGAATCAGGTCAATGTGAGTTCTGGATCGAATACGATCACACTAAGTACACCACAGAATATCCATACGTCAGCAGCGGTTAATTTCGATCGCATGACTCTTGCTGGAGCTGCTGGAGGAGCGGTCCTTGTCCTCACCAACGGATACGTGGACGCAAACGACGGATTCTACACAGGATCAACAGCCTATAATGCGATTCAAGCACCCAGTGGTGGTGCTAGGCTAGGAACTCTTAACCTTGAAGACACTGGGAATCCTCCTCTCAGGATCAAGGCTGGATCGGCCCCTGCCCAGACGGACACTACGTTTTGCTTCATCTGGTACAACAACTCGACCAGACAGTTGAGGATCAAGTATCACGATGGCGTTGCGTGGCAGGACAAAGCGTTTACACTGGGGTGAGGAGGAACATGAAGACGATAACGCTGTCAGGGATAGAGCGTATCAAGCTAGAGGGAATGATCGGCGCGCAGAGAATCGACAATCTGGCCAGGGTTGCACTTCTCTACCGCTTGCGGGAGAAGATCAGGTTGACGGATTCAGAGCGTTCTGCATTGAATGCTCGGCAGTTGCCTGACGGGCGTGAAATGTTTGATCGGCAGTCAGTGGAGCGGCTTGAGGAGAAGAAGATAGAACTCGAAGATGCGGAAGCCGATGGTCTGGCTGAAGTGTTTCATTCGTGGACCGAGTGGACGGTAGAGGATTGGCTCTGGGCCGGTCCGCTATACAAGAAGATCGAGGCGCTCAACGGAGAGAAATAGGTCTGGGGTCAGACCCCATGATCAGTTAAGATTCTAAAGAGTGAAAGAGTTTTCGGTCAGTCACGGCCAGGAGCGGTTGAATGTCTCAATCATCTCCAGTCCTGCGGAAGAAGTGCTCGCCGCCGCCTACATCGCCGCCAAGGCCGACGGCACGCTTTCGACCTTCTTCCCGGAGGGAGTGCCATGCCTGTCCGATTTCCTTGCACTTTCCAGAGACGAGAACAGGAGGAACTATGCCTGTCTTGTCACTAGGCCAGACGGCCGTGGACTAGATGTGGCTGGGCTCGGCCTACTGACTATAGGGCACTGTGGAGACATGTTCACCAAAGCCGACGCCAGTATTCTGTACCAGCGCAAATACCAGAAGCCCTGGTTCAGCATACCGGCCAGCAGGGCGATGCTGGAGGTGGCATTCGAAGAAGTTCCCGGATTGAAGGCGATCTTTGGGACTACTCCTTCACCGAACAGGGCGGCCATCTATCACGCAATGAGGCTGGGGTTCGAGCGCTCAGCGGAGCTCCCCTGTTACACCATCTGGCGCGGGTTTCCAAGCCCTGCGGTGATCCTGTCTCTGGAAAGGACAAGGTTCTATGGGGCCAAGCAAGAGGGAAAAGCAGACCGCAAGAAAGATTCAGCAAGAACAAATGGCGCTCTCCAAGGAGCGCTTGCAATTTTCTCGTGAGGACCGCGCTCGCAGGGACGCATTGACCGCTCCGGCGATCGATTACTATGGTGCGTTGGCGACAGGGGATCCGGAGAAAATTACTGAAGCTCTCTCGCCGCAGATATCGCTCATCGATCAGAGGTATCAACAGGCCCGTAAGCAAATGGAGTCGCTTTTGCCTGCAGGGCCGCTACGCGATTCAGCCATCGCCCGCTTGGAGCGAGACCGCGCGGCAAACCTGGGTGGACTGTACACTGGTCAGATTGTCTCCTCTTTAGACAAGCTAGCCAACCTAGGGTCAGGCTTTGGATCGTTTTCACTTAACGAGTTGGGGGGCGGCTTGCGGTCCCTGGAAGGTGCTGCAGCGAATAATCGGAATCTGATGCAAGCGCAAGCAGCCGGGAAGCAGGCCACTATGGGCTTCCTAGGCGACTTGGCGCAAGTGGGTGGGGCCGTAGCGACGGGCGGCATCAGCGGGATGAAGCGATAGCGCCCGAATGGAGAAGGAGATGGCTGACCAGCAGAATCCACTAGACTACGGACCGAAATCCCTAGCCGGGCCATTGGCTGACGTGCTCACTACTCCTGCGGCCACCATTCCGGATCGAGAGGCTTCCGGCTACATGGGCAATATTGGGGCGGTGTCGATGATCGCCAGTCGTTTTCTCAAGGGGTTGGCCCAGGGCCGCCTGCACCGCACAGCCATCGAAGAGCAGAAACACCAGAGGTACATGCAGTCGCTGGCCATGGCTGACCAGTTGCTTGATCAACTGAACCTTGCGCCGGACGCCAAGCAGCAGGCGAAATCGTTGATTGCCCAGCAAACGCTCCGCACTGCTGGAGTGGAACTCCAGAAGGCGATGCAGGAGAATCCGGAGCAAAAGAAAAACCCCTTCGTCAAGGCGATCAGTGGCTTGATAGAAGCCGTTGCCGGACCCCCGCCGAAGAAGGCCCAGGCCCCAGAAGAAGATGCGATGAAGGAATTGTTTGCGATTATCGCCGATCCATCGAACCGCATCGACACAAGAGTTGAGTCTCTTTCCAGGGATGCTGCTTCGGAGATCGACCGCTTGGCGAAGAAGTTGGGACGCGAACCGACCATGGTCGAGGCGCTCAGAGATCCAAAGATCGCCTCCATCATGCAGCGCTTATCGAGCATGGGAGGAGTGTCAGGACTAACGGCTATCCCCCATCTCCGGACCAATGAGCCGATCAATGAAGAATTGGTCGGGATATTCAATGCTATCAAGAGATACAGAAATCCACCTCAGTTCGGCGCAGGCGGGCTTCAGCCCACCGGGCAACCCACTCCGAAGGAGCCGCAGCCAGCGCCGCAGGGTGCCGCCATGGGCGGTTTACCTCCTCCGCCGCGAGCAGCATTGGCGGCACCCAGCGCTCCCCCGGCCGGGGCACCGCAAGCTCCGCCGCCACCCCCGGCCGGGGTGGAGCGCCGATCGATACCAGGGGAGACTGATATTCTGGACCCGGATTCGATCATCAGAACTTACCTCCAGGAACATGGATACGCCCCAAAGCCGCCCAAACTGAAGAGGACATATTTTGTCAGCCAGGATACGGGAGAGACGGTCGGTTGGGGATACAGTTCAGATGATGGGCGGATCTACAACGACCAGATGCAAGAGGTAGGGCTTCCGGAAGGAATCGTTCCGCAGGACAGGCCTGGCAAAGCTCTCCCTGAGCCAGAAATACGCACGGTCAGTGGAAGGGTGTTGAAAATCGATCCTAGAACTGGAGAAATAGAACTTCTGGCCGTGGTCCCACCTCAGGAACGGCCGCCCCGTTTGGCTGACGTAGCGGATGATGTCCAACGGGAAGCGTCGCGGGCAGAAGCGTGGCACAACTCTAATGTCGCCAACTTGATGTCCAAGCCAGGAACGCCCATGTATGAGTGGGGGGCCGCCAGTTCCAGGATGGCTTCTTACCGGGCGATTGGAGAAGCGATCGCTTACAATAGCAAGCGACCGATAACGGAAGACCAAGCCAGGGCGCTCCAGGGACAAGCTGGCGTACTAATCAGAAGAATCAGCGATCACTACAAACAGACACTGAGCAAAATCGCAAATCTTGTTCAGGAACGAAAGTTCTCTGCACCGAGAACCGGCTTGCTCGGCATGGCGTTGTCCGGAGATGAGGAAGAAGGACTGGATCCGGTCGAAGTCGGCATGCGGTCATGGAAGCTATTCCAGGGGGCCTACGAGACACTTCGAGAACTAGAGCCGGTCAACCAGGAAGCCATCACCGCCGAGCGAGACTTGTTCCGCTTGGCCTGGAAGTCTGCCGAGCCGATCTTCAGGGAAAAGCTGGCGTCCGGAAAACCTCTACTGAGCATCGACAAAGTGGCAAAGAACTCCTTCTTCCTATTCATGAACCAGTACAACAGGCCACCAAACATCGAAGAATTCGCCGACACCTTGATCAAGAGCAATGTGGCCGCATTCGACAAGGATGGGGTATACCTGCCTCCTGATTTTATTCTTCGCCTTTACCTTGACCAACTGCAAAAAGTGAGGGGAGGGGAATAGCTGATGGGCACTCAGCCGGTAGCGAACGAGAAGCTCTTCGAGGGCTTGTCGGATACCACCGGAATCGTCCCCGCCGATCCAGAAAAGCTTCGCCCTGGGAAAATTGAGCGCAGTGGAGAGAGGGAGCCGGTCCCTCCCCCACTGGCCGGTCAACCAAGTTCATATTGGCCAGCTAGTAAAGACGAGATTAGCTACTGGGGAGAGTTCATCAACGGCTTCAAGGGGGGAAGCGCCGACGCCCTCTATGTCCTGAGCAACGCTACTGGGATCGTGGAAAACGCCGCCGCCAAACTGAGCGGAGAGACAGGGAAACCGCTGGTAGATGCGGTTCGAGATGTACGCCAATGGTTGCGCACGGCATCACGGGAGATACAGCCTGGACCAGAGGCGTTTTCACACCCTAAGAGAATGGCCGATACGATAGCTTCGACAATCGCCAGGGTGGCCGGTTCCGCTATCCCCACAGCGTTGCTCTATGGCGGCGCTACCGCAGCAACCCGATCCCCGGCGGCCGGAGTAGCCCTGGTCGATGCTTTGCGCGAAATGGAGAAAGGCCCATGGGAGATGGGCGTAGCGGCGATACGGGGAGCGATCTTCGGAAAAGCCATGGATCTAGCCTCGTCCGCTCCGTTGTGGAGGACCAGAACCCTTCTAGGCGGTTCCCTTGGCGGTTTCCACGCATTCATCGCCGGGAGAAGCAGAGAGGATGTTCTGACCGAAGCGATTGCATCCGGACTATTTACCGGCGGCCTTGGATTGCGGAGATCGGCAAAGGTCAGTGATCTCGAAGCGGCAGAACCGCATATCAGTAAACGCAGTGGGAAGACGGAAGACTTAATGCCACCTCCGGTGAGCAAGAGAACATATACAACCAAGGATGGTGGCATCGTTGAAGAGCCACCCAAGGGGGTGCTCTGGCCTTTCAGTTATCTTGGCTCTCCTGAGTTCGTTTTCCGGCGCTTCCCGAAGACGTTTGAAGCGGTCCGCTGGGCAAAAGACTTGGAGAACAAGATGCGGGCGGAACTGCACCGTGATTCGGAGATCGCCACTCGTTCGTTTAAGCGCCTTCCTCGGGCCGAGAGACTCAAGGTTATCGAGGCTCTAGACTCTCCGGAATTCACAATTCTAGACTTGCCGTCTAACCTTAGCGCCAAGGGAAAGGAAGCCTTTGTCAACATCAGAACATTACTGGAGAAGCACCGCCAAGACATCATCAGGGTCAAACGCGAACTCGGCCTCAAGGTAGGAGAAGACTGGGGGATCATGGAGGGCTACTGGCCGCATGAATTTCGCGGCACTTGGGTGATCCTGGCCAACGGAAAGCCCATTCCGACCGGATTCCTCAAACAGACGCGCCGCCAGGCCATCCGCGAAATGCACAACTGGCTGAGAGAGCATCCGAAGGACAGGGTGAAGGTGGTGCGCTTCGGCTCACTTCCGAAGAGGGTGCAAAGCAGAGTAGCCAAGGAGCGCTTCTCGAAGTTTCTCCAGAAGCGCGAAGCGATGCTGCCTGGCTGGACGACGGACGAAACAGCGCTGCAGAACTATTTGCGCAGCGTCATCCGCTACAAGTACATCAGCCGCATGGAGCCGCGCTTCGCGGCGGCCAGGGAAGAACTGGTTAACCTCTTCGGCGAGGGGGCCGGGGAGGTTCGCCTGTGGGACCGGTATGCCGACGCGGTGCGGGGCAGACCAGGCTACGTCGTCGAGATGATTAATCGCTGGGCGCAAGAAGCTGGAAAATATATAGGGTTGGACTATCCCAACGCGGCGCAGATGGCCCTTGGGTTCATTCAATCTCTTGAGGCCGTTCTAAAGCTCGGTATTTCTCCGGTGCGCCCCATGATCAACATGTTCCAGACGATGGCCACTACGCTGCCGATCCTTGGCAAACGATATACCGAAAAAGGAGTCCGGGGCTACGTTTCTGGAAAGTATGACTGGCTTCTGGAGAGGCTGAATATCCGCGATCAGGCGGGCAAGGCGGATTACGAGCACATGCTCGACCATCTGCGGATCTATCGCCCAGATCTTCCGCGTTCCGTAGGAGAAGTGCCACGGGCACTGATGGACACGGTGATATGGGGCTGGAACGGAACAGTAGGCGTGGCTCTCTACAAATTCCAGAAGAGCGAAATAGCGAACCGTTCGGTGGCCGCCATCGGTGCCTATATCCGCGCACGGGATAAGGGGCTGTCCTACCAAGATGCGATCCGCAAGGCGCAGGATGTAATCGACAGGGCGCATTTCCATTTCGGCCCGGCGGACACGCCAATCCTGCTCTCCAATCAGTTCACTCGGACGTTGTTCCAATTCAAAACGTTCATGCTGAAGATGACAGAGTTCATGCTCGGCCTGACCAAGCCAGGGAAGATGCCTGGCCGCTTCGACTCGAACTGGAAAGAATTGAGCCGCTTTCTTGGGGTCGGCCTGGCTGCTGTAGGGGTGGCGGCAGTGCCGGGCATAGAAACGCTCAACTACATCTTCAAGAAAACCACCGGCCAGGATCTTTTAACCGATGTCATCACTGAGCATCCGGAACTTTCACGCGGGGCGTTAGGGACCGCTCTTCAGGTAGAGACGCGCACTCTTGGCTACGGCGATTGGCCTATAGATCCGGATTGGGTCGGACTGACGAGACTTACCGGGCCAATTGTGAGCGATCTATACAACCTGGTGCGTATTATAGACGCGGAACCTGGCAAGGAAAAAAGAGTGGCCGTGAGGCGCTTCTGGAGATCGGCAAGCCCGACGGCACGGACTCTCTATGACGCCTATCAGGGACAGATCAAGACGTTGCGCGGCCGCATTGTAGAAGACGACTTGGAACTGTCAGAAAGGATCATGACGGCCATAGGCTTCAAGACGCTGAAAGAAGCCCACAAACGGAAGAAGATCGAAAAAGAATCCGCGCGACAGCGCCGCATTGAATCGATGTATAGAGATTTTCTCGACCGAGCAGTGGAAGCGGCAGAGCAAGGAGATCTAGAACAATTAGATCGCGTATTGAGAGAAGCCTTCGAGCACGGCTTCATCATCGACCGGCGCAGTTTCCGTGGTTCGCAGCGGAAGAAGATGACCCCGCTACTGGACGACCTGAACCGGCGCTACCGCCGCCAGGTGTTAGAGCCTGAGTCGATTCCTCCGGAGTATCGCTAGAGGTGTGAAATGCCTGTTTCTCAGTGGGACATAGAGCAGATCGAATCGGCGACCTTGCGCGAGATGGCCGAGGAGGAGCGCCAGAAGCGCCTGGCTGGCAAGATTGGCCCCGAACCGCCTCCGCCAAGTTCCAGGCCGACCATGAAGGAACAGGCAGAGATGGCCAAGCCGTTCGAGTTGAGTACCGGGCAGAAGATTCTTCGGGGCGTACTCCACTCTTTCCCAGGGGGATTGATGGCGACCCATGCCCTTGGCCTGGAGCCGACACCAGCTCAGATCTCCAAGGAAATCCGCAAGTACGCCGAGAAGCCTCCGGACGAAGTTGAGGCGAGAAAAAAATCCGCCCTGCCGAGGGCGCGCAAACTTGTCCAGATGGCCTCTGGCGCGCCACCGCTGATGGCTGCCACTGTTGTGGAAGATCCAAAGGCAGCAAAGGACATCTCCCTGGGACTCGCTGCTGGCCTGTCCGAGACGGCGCAGGAATTCGGCCATCCACTGACCATGGCCATCCTACTGCCGATTTATGGCCTGTCTAAACTGAAGGCTGGCTTGGCGTTGGCAAATCGAAAGCGGGCGGCGAAGCTAGCCGCACTTGCGGAGGCGGCAATCTCCGGAAAATTCAGCGTAGATATGCTGACCAAGCTCGTCGCCGATGAGATTCCGGAAGTAGCCGATGCTCTGCGCAGAGGGGATTATTTCAGCGCCGGAGAATCCCTTTCGCGCGGGGTGATCTCCGGAATCTTCGGCGTTGGGATGGCGAAGCACGCGCGGCGAAGCTTCAAAGAAGCTTGGAAGGGCGTTCCGCGTCCCCCTGGAAAGGAATTGGCCGAAGAGCGCATAGCAGGTGCGAAGCAAGAAGCCCGTGGGGAGAAAGCCAAACCAGAAGAAGGGCCTCGCCCAAGTGACTTCCGCCCAGAGGATATTCCAGATGAAGCCTACGAGGGGTTTGTCAAGCCGTTTGGAGTATCGAAAGAACAGTTCGCTCAGGATCTTTCTGGCAAGACCAGGGCTCAGATATTCGAGCAGATCAACAAGTTTCGGCAGGACGCCAATCGCTTAGAGCGAATGGAATCAGAACTGGCGGAACTGAACAGAATAGCTGAAGAGGCCCCGCAGACGATCGCGGAACTCAGGCGCAAAGCGCTTCAGGAGGAGTACGGTGTAGGGGGCACTGAGAAGAAGGCCCAGAGGGCCAAGCAGGCTTTGGCCGAGGCGGAAGCGCGCCTCAAGAAAACCCTGGAGCGTAGAAACGCTCTACAGGAAGAGATCCGAACTCTTCGGCAGGAGAATCCGTCCGGGCGCGCCGAAGCGCTGCGGAATGTGATGGCTGAACTGGAGAGGCGCATGGCCGAGTCTCTCCAGGAAGAAGCGCCTGGACCGCCTCCACGGGAAACTGCAGGCCCTTCTGGAGCCGAGCCGCCGCCGCGGCCGAAGTGGGATGAGCCGCAGGCACCACGACCGGAGCCGGAGTCGCCCCGCTACGGGGAAAGGGCACTTCGGCCCGCCCCCGAAGGAGAGCAGGCAGTTCCTGGCCCACCTCCTGCTCTTCCTCCGGCGGAACAGAGCATTCTGGCTGGGCGACGGGGCGTTAGGCTTGGACCAAAGGAGACGCTGGAGCAGCGTGGACTGCTCGTTACTGCTGAACTGGTCGAGCAAGCGAGACGGCTGGTCTCCGGGCGAGACGAGCCGATCACTACACGGGACTTGGCAGATGCGCTCGGAATCCCAAGTGAACCTGCAGCTAGCATCATAGCCAGGCTGGAAGCAGACGGCCTAATCGCTCCGGAGAATCCGAACATTACTGTGGTGTCGGGCGGGCGAGTCACCCAGGAGTTCCTTCGCCGACACCTGGATGAACCATTCAAGAAGCGGCAAAGCCTAACACGGGCCATCGAGGCTTACCGTCAAGGTCCGGCCGGGGCGGCCGAGATCAGTGGGTTCGTGCGCCGGTCAGACGGCGGCGTCATGGAACCCAGGCCGGACACCACCGGATATCGTAGGCCCCTGAGCCAGCGCAAACCGGCTCCCCCTTCCAGGAGTCCCCAGACTCGCAGGCCGAGGCGTCTCCCGGAAGACACGACTCCACCGACGGAAGCCGCTCCTCAAGTTCCCGAGCCGACGCCTCCTGCCCCCCAGAAACCACCTGCACCGCCGGTTTCGCAGGAGGCCAAGACGCCTCCACCGACACCTGCGGAGAAGGCAGTTCCACGGAAGAAGCCTATCCGTAGCGCCACCAAAAAGCTTCAAGTAGGCCCTCCGGCGGATTATGAAACTGCTCCGGCGGGGAAGGTCGAGCCATCAGCTAGCCGCTATTGGGAACTGGCCAGCGAACTTGACCGTGTACGCGAACACCCGATGTACAACTCCAAGTCGGCGCAGGGGGAGATCTTGCGCAGGCGGGCTGAGGCCCTGGAGAGGGAGATGAAGTTCCATGGGCCAGCGGCGCTTAAGGAGCAGCAACAAAAAACGGTGGAGGCGATAGGGAAGCAGCGGGCAAAAGAGGATGCCACGAAAGCGAAAGAGGCCGAGGGTATCTTTGCTTTGTCCAAGCTTGCCAAACCCGGCGGAGGCCTGAAAGCCAAATTCGCTCCAGGGGTCAAAGTCCGGAACGTGGCTCTGAACGAGATATATGAGATCACCGACCTCCGGCGCTCGGCCAAAGGAAGCAGGACTTTCATTGTCCATCTGAAAGGAAAAAAGGATCCTGTACGGATCCCCGGAAATACAGAAGTGGAGATTATCCGGGAGCCACCAGAGCGCCCCCCTGCTCCTCCTCCAGAAAAGGCCAAAGCTGCAGAAGAAGAAGAAGCCAGTGAAGGCCAAGTCCCTCCGAGAGTAAAAGAACTTGCCGAAAGAGCCGACGCCCTACTAGAAGAAGTTCAGCAACTAGTTTCTGACCCTGAGTTCACCAAGCGGACCGCCGAGGGGACCAGGATGCGCCAGCGCGCGGAACTCCTCAAGCGCGAAGCGGAAAGCTACATGGAGGAGGCGCGGTCCATCCTCACAGAAGAACTTAGAAAGGGTGGGGGCAGCCCCCCTGAAGGCGGTTCTCGTTTCGCTGCCTATCGGCAGGGCAACTTTTGGATCAGCGCCAAGGGGAAACAGATCCCCGTCATGGCACATGAAACTCATCTAGAAGCCGCCAAGAGGGCGATTCCAGAGGCCAAGAGAGCGCGGAAGAATGCAGAGAGGGCAGCGCTGAGAAATAAATACGTCAGGGTCTCTGGCGGTATTGGCCTGGAAGCAAATATAAAGGCGGTCGGCACTGAAGGATTCCGTAAAGCCCTAGAGTCTGTCGCCAAGAGCGCCGAACGTGTGGTCTACGTAGATATTTACAAGGGAGATCAGATGATCTTCCTCGCCCTAGAAAAAGAAGCTGCGGCCTATCTCTCCAAGAAGAAGCCAGCAGAACTGGCTAAGTCTCTTAGGCCGCTGATCGATGACGCTGCCCGCAGGCAGGAAAGAGGAGGGCAAGTCAAATTCTCTATCCGCCAAAAAGAAGCGAGAGGGGAAACGAGCGGGCCACTGGAAATCGAAACCGAAATCACCTTATCCACGGTCGAAGCCGCTTTTCCAGGAGCCAAGGTTCAAGAGTTCGGCTCCGGAGACTTCATGGTGACGCTGCCGAACGGGAAGAGGATCTTCGTACTCCGAGATTCGACTATCGTCGTGAACCCAGAAGCATACCAGGCTGGCGCTGGGAAGCCGTTCGACCCGTCCCGCCAGGTTGTCGGACTCTTCCAGCCGATCAAAGCTGGGGCGCTTATTCGCTTGGCCAAGGTGAAGGGGGCCAAGGGGGTGCTAGACCATGAAGCATTCCATGCAGCTATGGAACTAGCACTGACGCCGAAAGAGCGCAGAGCATTGCTCGAACAATTTGGGGACGAAGAAGCGGCCGCTGAAGCGTTCCGCATGTGGAGAGAGGAGCAGACGAAAACAGGCCTGTTCGAGAAGATCCGGAACTTCTTCCGGAGGATCGTAGCCTGGCTTTTTCGGAAGCCGGAAGCGATATTCGCCGACATCGCCAAAGGCAAAGTATTCTCCCGTGAAGCCCCACCGGAACCGGATGCTGGGCGCACTCCTGGTGCATTACGGTTCATGGAGAGGAAGGGCAAAGGGAAGGGGAAGGAGAAGGGGCAGCGCCCTGTCCCGAAGCGAACGAAAGGCGGATTCGCCGTCGTTCCTCCGGAGAAGAGGAGACTCCCAATTCCTCCCGATACATACCAAACAGTACCGCCGCCACCTCCTGCTCCAAAAGAGCCCGGCGTGATACCGAGTCCTTTCCGAGCCCCACGGGAAGAAACGGTGGCCCGGCAAGAACTCCTGGCCCCGAAAGAGCCGCAACGGCGCGGTCCATTGCCTGGCGCTAGTATCCTTGAGCCTCCAAAGACGGAAGGACTGACTGGCGTAGAGCCAAGGAGTCTCACGGTATTGCCGCTTCCCGAAGGGGCCAGCAAGCTTCCGACTGCAGAGGATTTGGGGTTCCCGTCGAAGCTCGCGGAAACCACTATGTCGCTCAAGGCTACCGTATCAAAAATGGGAGCCGAAGAACCGACGGGCTGGTTTGTCGCGGAGATGGTTCCCAGGGAGAAACTGGAAGCCCTGCCGCAGGTATTGCGTGCCGAGACTGATCTTGCCCAACCTGCCGCCGAGGGATTCGATGCCGTTCGGTCTGGAGTAAGCCGTGAATTGGAGACGATCGCCGGGCAAGCCATGTTCTCTGAGCCGGTAGTGCTCTTGTTCGATGGCCGAAGGGTGGCCCTGGACGAAACCGGCCCTTACAAGATACTGGCGGCCAAGCAGTTGGACATCGAGAATATCCCGGTGCGCATCCGCCATGTTCCGGAGGAGTCGATCTCCCGCCAGGACAGCCGTCCGGTCTTCCCGCGCACGCTCCCGAACCGAGTCAATCGATTTTCTGATGTAGGGTTCGAGCCAGCACTGGACGCCTCTTCGGTGGAAATTCACGTTCCCAGTTCCACTATGGCTGAGATGCGCGACGCCCTCTACGAAGCCATCAAGCCTAACGATTTGGTAAAGGGGGGCATCAAGCCGCAGTCCGCAGCCACTATGGAAAGCGGTCTTCTTGCTGATTCAGTGGAGGAAGTCAAGGATACCTATTCTCAATATGGGCCTATCCAGTTGTCGTTCAAGCCAGTTCGAGTAGTGCCAGCGACAAAGGAAGTCCGCTACGATTCTCTTCGCGTTCCGGTGGAAGTGTCCGTAGAGGACGGCCCGCGAATCACTACCACGGAAATTGAAGTGGCCAGGGTAAAGCCACGCCGTGGGAGAAAATACTCTGGCTTGCAACTGCTCATCAATCCGGAGGCTACGGTCAAGACGCTATTCTTCCGCGAACGAGGCGATGTATCAAGAGCCATCCGGCTTACTGGAGCTCCGGGAGCAGTGCCGCGCGATCTGGAATTTCCTGAAGTCCAAAGTGCTGAAGATCCGCTGGAACCGGATACGCCTGACGAAGTTATCACCGCTCCCGAGCCTAATCTTCCAGTTGCGGCAATCGTAGAGTTCAGGCCCGGAGAAAAGCTGGTCGCTGTCTCCAAGCGTTCCGGGTTTCCTCCTGGAACGGTCGTGGAATTCCTAGGAGAAGCGGAGGGTAAGGCGGCAGCACTTTTCCGGTTCAGAACCGAAGGGGGAACAACCAAAGAGATTGCCATGTCTCCTTGGCAAGTCCGTGAGAACTTCCGCCGCTTGTCAGAAGGAGAATCCCCGGAGGATGTCATCGTTCGCCCGGTGCGCAAGCCAGCAGTAAAGACGGCGGCGAGAACAGCAGGGGCGTTCAAACCGGGCGAGAAGGTCATCTTGGCGGGCAAGGCGGGAGATCTTCCGAAGGGCACCGTGGCAACGTTGATCAGTTACGAAGGCGATGGGAGTGTATCGTTGCGCACTCCTGACGGCACAGAGGTCGTCCTCAAACCTGCCGATGCTGCCAAGCTTCGCCGATATCAACACCCGACGCCAGTGGCTCCGAGTCAGGCTGAAATAATAAAGCTCCGCAATACGGAAGTCGGCCTTCCGGGGTGGTCGGTACGTGTCTCGGACACTTTTGTCGAATCTCACGTAGCATCCGTGGAGGAAACCTACAACGATGCGAAACGGGTAGCGGCCAGGCTTCGATCCGAAGAAGTGAAAGAGATCCGTTCGCGCGCCGGATTGCGGCACTATTATGCCCGGCCTACAGGAAAAGGGGAGTGGGCCGTAGCCTTTGACGATCCAAGAACCAGGCTTCCCGTCAACGTGACCAAACACGCCACCAAGGCGATTGCCAGTCGGGAAGCGAAAAAGATGAACGACCAGGTTCTCGACGTGGTCCATAAGAAGTTTGGTCACGAAGGATATAAGCCAGTAAAATTGCCTGATGGCCGATGGGCGGTGGTACGGGACGATCCGGTGATCACCGAGAACCACCTGCTGAAGGAGATCCTAGTCACTCCTCGTGCAAAGTTCTCTCCTGAGCGCTACCTCGTCCAGGAGCAGGCGACAGCGATACGACCGAGAGATTCCGAATGGCTCGATTCTCCCGCTGGCGAAGCCGTGGACGATATCTTCGAATGGGCCTACGATTCCAGGGCTTACCCCATCCGGATTCAGATCCTGGCGGAAGACGGACAGACGATCCTGAAGGAGTTCAATGTCAAAAGCCATGCCGATGCCCTGTTCGTCTCTGGCTCCGTGGCCAAGGGAATCATGGCCACTCTGGGCAAAGCGGCTTCCGTCAGGGCGTTCCCGATCTCCGGCTCCGGACTGCCACTGAACCGAAAGCTGGCCGACATAAAGGCCCAGGCCCGCAAATCCGATATTACCTCCGCTTCGCAAGAGAGCAAGAAGAAGAAGGAGATATCCCCCAGAAGGCGGCGCAAGCAGAAGGGGGCGGCCAAACTGGAACTAGCGGGGATGGGGTTGCCATTACTCGTTGAAAAGGGAGTAGCGCTATGGCGCAGATTGGCCCACCGCGCTCAAGTCATCTTCGATCCTGCGAGGAAGCCGGACACCATCCCGGTGAATTACGGACTCAGAGTCGAGAGGGCGTGGACCAAAGAAGGCAAACTCAAGATAGGCGTGAATGTCGAGCGCATGGCTAGAGTTCTTGCACAGTCCCACTACGAAGGGCCGCCAGGCATAGTCACCGCCAGGGAGGCCCTGCAAAATGCAATAGATGCCGTGCGCCCTCTAGGAAAAGATGGAAGGGTGATCGTCGATATCGTCGATGGGGAATTGCTCGTTATCGCCGACAACGGCCCAGGAATGAGCCGCGAAGAACTCGGCAGCATCTTCACCGATCTCATGGAGCGGGGGGAATCAGGCGGCCAGACCGGAACCACGGGTGGATTCGGAATCGGCAAGGCGGCCGTACTCCTTAATGGGGAAGAGGTAACCGTGGCCACCGCCACAAAAAAGGACGCTGAGCCGGGATCAAGGATGGTGCATCACTTCAATACCACTCCGGAAGACTTGATCCAAGGGCGGGTGGAAGTGACTTCGACCAAGATCCCAGAAAAGGGTGCGCCAGCCGTGGCTGAGTTCGAAACCGGAACGATGGTCCAGATCAGGCTGACGCCATCAGAGATAGGCTACGCACAGGGGTTCCTGGAGAAAGCGATTGCGAGCTTGAATATTCCAGCCACGGTGGCCTTCTCTATCGATGGCATTCCCTTCCAGGGCCGGGACTCGATCAAGCCGCAGAATATGAAGAAGCTCTCCACCGAGACCGTGCGCGGCGCTGAGATTGACTTCTATGTATCCAAGGAGCCTGCTGGGTCCAATTTGAGCGAGATAAGCTATCGTGTTCTCAACAATGGACTGCTGCAATATTCCTGGTACACAAGCCTTCCTTCCCCGGCTGGGGGGCTTCCGAGCCTGGTGGTGGTCGATGTCAGGCCGACGGTCACCGAGGAGAGTCCAGACTATCCGTTCTCAGCCAACAGGGACCGCCTGAAGTCGGAGATCATGAATTTCGTGGATGAAAAGATCAGGCGGGATATCGGTGATCCGGCCATGGATCTGTATGGCAGTTATCTGCGGAATACATACGAAGAGATGCCCACGGTGAAGACAGAGGCTGGCGAGGTTATCATATTCGACCCAGGCCAAAGGCTCACGGAAGAACACATAGAGACGATCCGTGCATTTCCGGAGATCGTTAAGATCATGGGCACGATCGCCAGGGTTGGCCAGCAGTTGCAGTCGGCGGCCCGCCAGCGGATGTCATCTTTACGGCGCGAAGAAACTCCTGAGATCGAACGGTGGGGGATTGCGATAAGCAAAGACTTCGCCGGGCTGTTCATGGAGAGTGAGCACTTGAACATTCCACCTACTGCGTTCGTGGAATTGGGCGAGGCGTTTAGATACACGAACGGAGGGGCCAAGGAAACGGCATCGGTAATTCACCACATACTGATTCACGAAATCACTCACGCTAAAGTCCGCGGGCACAACGCCAGCTTCTCCCAAGCGATGACTTCCAATTATGCCATCCCAAGGGAGATCATCAATTCAACGTTAAAGGAGATTGAGGATGTCATCTCAAGCAGATCAGATCCAACAAAACCCAACGGAGCCTTTGAAATCCTTTCTGCTCTCTCAGATTACGAGGCTAGGACTACAGACCGCCATCCGCTCATGGACTTCGCGGAAGAGATCGGCCCTAGCCCTGACCGCGCAAGACTACCCGGAGAGCGTCCCGGAAGTGGAGGCATTGTTCGACGAGGCGAAGCGCTTGGCCCTGAAGGAGTACAGAGAGAGCCACAGCCGCCAAGAGAAGAAGGAGCAGCAGAGGGGAAGGGCCGCCGCAGAGGACAAGCCCCCATCTCCTCCCGCCGCAAGAGAAGGCAGAGAGGGTCCGTAAGCCTGGATCTGCTGTTGCCTGGAATCGAGCGGTTCATCGACTGGGTGTCGAAGAAAAAGAACAAGAAGAAAGTGAAAGAGGTAGAGCGTGTCGCTCAGATGGGTATATTCGACTCAATAAAAAGGAGGGCCGGAAAAGAAGCGCCAGAGGAATTGCAGGTTCCTGAATATGTAAAAGAAGAAAGCATGAAGAGCGGAGAACTTGTTCCGTCGTCTTTTGAGCGCAGGGCAGGGGGAGAGGAGTGGGAACATGAATTAGTAGGGATGGATGCCGACCCACAAAGGTTATCGATGATTCTTGGCCCTAATCTATACAAGAACAGGGGGGGCTTCGCAATCATCAGAGAGGCCATGCAAAATGCTATAGACGCCGTCAGGGACGCTGGTGCTAACGCTGAGATAATGGTAGATATAGTCGGTGATCTGGCATCAGACAAGGGGGCGATATCAGTGGCCGACCATGGCCCCGGCATGAGCAGGGAAGAGATAAAGAACGTCTTTCTTAAGCTTGGAGCGGAAGGTGGGAAGGGTTCTTTGAAAGGAACGACTGGCGGTTTCGGTATCGGTAAATCAGCCATCCTCCTTGGGGGGAAGCAGTTCAACTTCGTGTCAATAACAAGAAAAGACGCCCCAGAAGGCTACATAGCTATCCACTCCATGTCAGCCACGCCAGAAGAAATATCCGGCAAGCGAGCGCTCCTTAAGTCTAAAGTTGTCCGCGATGAAGGACGGCAGGCCACCGGCTTTTTCGTCAGCGTAGAGACAGACTACGGTGGGGCATCAGATGCCAGAAGGTTTGTGAACGCTGCGATACATTCATGGAACACTGATGTAGCACTTGTCATGCGCGGCGAGAAGGGAGAGACTACTAGGGTAAAACCGAGGAAGATAGAGGAATTCAAGGATCTTGGTTCGTTCCAAGGTCCAGGGTTCGTTGCTAGGATGTATGCTGATCCTCGACCTCCGTCCATGCCGTTCATGGGAATAATGTACATGAACAATGGCCTTCTTCAGATCTCTGATTCAAAGCTGATAAACAGAGATTTCATTGATGAATTTCCAGACACAGTTTTCATAGACATATCTCCGAACGTTCCAGAAACGAGTCCACAGTATCCCTTCACGGCTAATAGAGAGTCGCTTCACCGTGAAGCTAGAGCCGCAGTGGACAAAGAGATAAAACAAAGAATCTTTGATCCTATTGACATGTCCATCAAGAAGCACGTAATAGAGGCATACCGGAACATGCCAGTGTTCGCTGTCCCGTCTGGGATGGCGTGGATTTATGATGCAGACGGGACGCTCACTCGTGAGGAGATAGAGGAGATAGGGAGAGACAAGGATGTACTCCTTCTTCTGGACGCTATAAATAGAATAGGGAGGAGCATGTATGAAAAGATGATAGCGGCAGGAGCTCCCATCCCCTCGGAACAGAGAAAGCCAACACGATTCGGCTTGATGTTCTCAAGTAAATCTGCAGGTAGAAATCTTCTGAACCCAGTGAACGAAGAAGAGACTGGAGTATTTATTTCGATCAAGCCGTTCGGGCTATCTGACCCCAGAAGACTGGCCGGTTTGGCTAGCCATGTGTTATTCCATGAGATGACGCATAACTTTGAACGGACAGAGGGGCAAAGCCTAAACATAGCAATGGCTATGAGCTATAGCCTCCCTGTAGAATTCCAAGTCGAGATGTTGGAGGCGTTTGAGAATGTATATAAAGACCCGAACACCGGACAGCTTAGAGAGGGAATTAAGAGAGCTGATGAGATATTTAAAAGAGGCGCGGGGAGAAAGGGACGCGACATATTGGCTAAACTCGCTGCGCGACTCGCAGATTCTCTTGGCGGCGCAGAGGGGACCACTGAGTCCACAAGAAGTGAACCAGGCGTTCGAGAGAGTGGCGCAAGAACTGGGCTTGAAGCTGAAGAAGGTGCCGCTGGAGGGGGAAGAGGTAGGCAGACTGATGCTGAAGGAATCCCGCCTCCCCCGCCCCCGGAGCGAAACAGGGAGCGAGGCGCTATAGCCCTCGACCTGCTGCTTCCTGGAGTGGAAAAGATCATCGGGTGGATCAAGAAGATCAAGAACGGCGGAGCTGCGGCCAAGCCCAAAGAGCGCATCGACCTGGAAAAAGTAGCCTACGATGCTCTCCTGACGGGCCTGCCCCCTCGGGGAATCTATGCGCGCCTGTTCGGCTGGAGAGAACCAGCCAAGGGAACTGCTGGCCCGCAGTTTGGACTGGAAGAGACCAGGTTCGCACAAGCCCTGGCTGTCGATATCGTCGCCGAGTCTATGCAGGGTGCCTACGAGCGCGCCCTTGCCGATGGGCTGAGCCACGAACAGGCGATGGCCGAAGCTGGCGTTGCAGCGTCCGAAAAGGTGAACGAACTACTCAACGCCAAAGCCGGGGAATTCGAACGAATGCTCTACGAGCGCGCGGTTCCGTATCTTGAGAAGGCGCTCGGCCGATCCATCCCCGCCAAGAAGCTAGAGAAGGGCCGTAAGGCGTTCGAGAAGGCGGCCGAGCGCTATGCTCCGCTCAGGATGGATATGGCCTATTCCTACTGGCGCGCAGCCACCGGGGCGTTCCCGGTGATGACGGTTCACGGGCCGATTGGGTATCTGGAACTCAAGCCTGGGCAAGTCTTCATGTCCGAGGATGGAAGCAAGCTGATCAAGATAAAGAGGTTGAGCAAGAACGGCTGGATCAATCTCACCATGGTTCGCTCGGCTGAAGCTGGTGGTGGGCAGAGCGAAAGGCAAGTGATGCCAGATCGGCTCTTGGAGATTTTGCTGGAAGAGAAGATGACCCCGGCCAAGGACAAGGCAGACCGCGCAGTAGCGAAGAAGTCCACCGGAGAAAAACAGGTGGCGCGAACACGGAGCATCTCTCCAGGAACTGTCTATCGATTGACGGACATCGAAGAAGGGACCGAGTTCCTGGTGAAGATCGACTCGGCCGCGCGCGGGCGCGTGGAGGTATTGCTTCTCGATGCCGAGCGTGGTTCTCCGGAGAGGCTCGTGATGACGGAAAAGGAATTCAAAGAGATGCTGCGTGATGGTCGGGCCAGGAAGGCGACTACTGCCGAATGGGAAGGGGCTGCTAATGGAGAGGGGCCAATCGGCTCCGGGGTCGCCATGTTGCCGCCCCCGCCGCCCCCGGCTGCTGGCGGCGGTGGGTTATTCTACGCATAGGAGAAAAGGAAATGGCCAACATCGTAACGTTCGGAAAGAACACCACAAACGCCGGGACCAGGAAACAGGTCACTACGGCTACGGATCACCAAGCAGTCAACAGCTTTGTGGTCCAGGCACTTCCGGGGAATGTAGGGAACGTCTATATCGGAGACAGTACTGTAGTCGCAGCCACAGGGGTTGGCACCATGCGCATTTTACAGCCTGGCGAAGTGTTCTCGGCGGCCAGCGAAGGACTGAACGACTTGAACGCCACTCAGGTCTACTTCGACGTGGAGAGCAACGGCGATGGAGTGGTAGGCGGAGGCTTGGAGAGATAGGAAGATGAAGAAGGCGCTGGCCCTATTGATCCTCTTGGCGGCTGGTTGGTACTTCCCTTTGGCGTGGCCACAACTGGGAAGTCGCACCGGACTGGACAAGGGAGCGCTCGGCAGGGGGGATGGAGACCCAGCGCTGAGAAAACTGGTCGGCATCTCCAACGCGGGCCTCGAACTCTTCCTCGGCCTCGGCAGCTACGGCCAGTGGTACCGGTCCCAGCAGAGCCTGCTCCAGTGGAGCGAGGATTTGACGAAGGGGGTGTGGACGGCGACCAACGCAACCACGACAGCCACCACCTTCACTCCGTCAGCGCAGAACGGCCAGGTCGTACAGTCGTTCACGACCGAGAACAACGTGGACTACGTGCTGTCGGCCAAGATCGCTTCGGCAGGCAACACGTCACTTCAGTGGGTGCTCGGCAGCACGACGCAAGCCGTGACAGTTACGAGTACGCCCACGCGCTACAGCGTTACGTTCACAGGTGATGGTACGTCGTGGAACCTCGGGCTGCGCGACCCCAACACGAGCGGCTTCGGGGCGATCACGTTCACTGAAGTGCAGTTGGAAGTTGGCACAACGGCCAGCGCCTACCAAAAAACCGAAGACTTCCAAACTGTCACCGACTTCAGCGGCAAGGGCCGTCACGCCCAGAACGGCTCCACCACCGGCGAGGACACCAACGACGCCGACCTCAGGCAGCCCTGGTCAAGGAATGTGATGCCGAAGGAGTATGTGAATGATTTGACGAATTGGACGTGCAGTGGAACGTGTACGGTTGTTGACTCCGATACGGTTCAACTTGACCCTGGATCTCGGCTATACTTTTGGGGGAACGTTGTGGCCAACACTTATAAAGTGTTCAGCGTGAGCGTAGCAGTCACGTCAGGTAGTGGCACTGTTTACTTGACCGATACTTGGGCACAGTCAGTTA
>Ga0256839_1002212_pt1 | contig 22137 bp, 18 predicted proteins | sample 354166metaG_FD_185968 | JGI IMG/M metagenome (GOLD analysis project Ga0256839, IMG submission 185968) | Hydrothermal vent microbial communities from Mid Atlantic Ridge, Atlantic Ocean - 354-166 | ecosystem: Environmental > Aquatic > Marine > Hydrothermal vents | place: Atlantic Ocean: Mid... | reverse complement strand
TTGTAGGCGAAGTCGATGGTGGTCTTGCCACCGGCCTCGACGGTGACCTTGCCCCTTTTCTCGCCGAGCAAGCCATGCCAGGCGGCGATCTTGTATTTGCCGGGCGGGACATTGTCGATGACGAAGCTGCCATCCTCCTTGACGACCGCGAAATAGGGATTTTTGGCGACGAAGACATAGCCGTGCATGAAGTCATGGGCGTCGCACTCCAGTTTCATGGCGGTGCCGCGCTTGAGTTTGACGGTCTTGGTGATCACCTCCAGCTCCGGCGGCTGGCTGATGTTGAACACGGTCTTCTTGGCCTTGCCGATGAGTTCGTAGGTGTGGATGTTGTGCAGCACCGGGTCCGAGTTGTGCACCACCAGCTTGTCCTTGTTTTTCATGATTGTCAGAGAGGGCGTGAAGTCGCATTTCTTCTGGTCGACCTCGGGCTGGTTGAGTTCGGCCGGGAAATCCTTGCCGGCCTTCACCTTCTTCAGGTAGACCACGGTGTCATTGAGGGCGCCATTGGTGACGCGGACAAAGTCGATTTCACGATCGCCGGTGCCGCAGGTGTCGTTGTCCTTGGTGATGGGGTAGATCTTGGGCGCCGGGTCGGTTCCCGTAAATGTCACCTTGCCGGTGATGGTGCCGCCATTGGCGACATCCACTACCTGGTAGGCCGCGGCGCCGGCCGCCAGCGGCAGGCTGGCCGCCGCAATGAGGGTAAATACCGTGAGTGCCTTGTTCATGTGTGGCTCCTTTCAGCAAGTTTCGGTTCAGGGTTGGTGAGGGGCTGCTGTCTGTGGCGTGGATGGATCGTTGGAATCCTCAGGCTGCCTGCGAGGGCCGGAAGACCTCTTCCAGCATTTCCAGTACAAATCGCCGCTCCATGCTCGTTGGCAGGGTGTCGAGATGTTGTATCAGGGTGTCGCTGGCCGCTTCGGGGTCGAGGGCGCGCAGGGCCTGGCCCATGTCCCGTGCCTGCCGGCCTTCGCCGACGAAGCCGGCGGTAACGAGGCGTTCGATGATCTCGTCACGGGCCTTGCCGCCGGGCAGGAGTCCGTTGAGTTTGGCCAGGGACAGGGCGGCGGCCTTGCAGACGCCCACGTCGCTGTCGGCCAGGTGTTCGGCCATGGCCTGCAATGCCCGTTCGATGCTGTCGGCCTCGTCCTGCGCACGGGCGCTGGCGACGGGGATGGCGGGCGGCGTGCCGGCGTGCCGTTCCAGTATCTGCGCCATGGCCATCACCACCTGGCTGCGCACCAGGGGATTGCCGTCGTACAGGCCCTCCCGCAGGTTCGCCAGGCAGGCCAGGTTGCCCAGGGCGCCCAGGGCGCGGGCACTGGCCACCCGCAGTTCGGCGGCACCCATGTGCAGCAGGCTGTTCAGCGGGCCGAGGGTTTCCATCAGGCCAGGGGTGCCCGGCGTCAGGCGTGCGAGGGCGTCGATGGCCTCTTGCTGGAGCTCGGGGTTGTCTTCAAGCATGGTCATGCGCAGCGCCTCGACCACCTCGGGCTGGCTGCATTCACCCAGCACGCGGGCGCTCAACAGGCGCACATCGGCGGCGATGTCGACGTTCTTGCCACGGTAGAACTTTTTCTTGTCATGCCGCTGCTGGGCGAGGATGTCGTAGAGTTCCTGGAAGGCCTCTGCGTCCTCGGCGGGCGGTTCGGGCAGCACGTCGGTGGTGAGGGTCTTCTGCGTTTCGTCGAGCTGGCTGTATTCCTGGTTGGCGAGATGGATGGCGTCGAGGGTCGAGGCCGGGGCGTGGTTGCCGCTGGTCGCTGTGTCGGGGGCTTCGGCGTGGCCGGCGCTTTCATTGTCAGGCGCCGTGATTTCGGCGTGGTTTTCGCCGTCGTTCTCGCCGGACGGGGGCGTTTCGCCGATGGCTTCCTCTTCCTCGCCGCGCAGCATGGCGAGGATGCGCGCCAGCGGGGGCTGGGGGGCGTCGTCGTCTGCGGCCGGTGCGTCCTCCTCGGTGAGGTTCAGCGCCGACCGGTTCCGGTGGCAGGCCATCAGGCCCTGTAGTGCCGCCCAGCGGACGACGGCCTCGGCATCGGTGACGGCGTTGTCCAGGGCGGTGAGTATTTCTGCGGTGATCCGTGGACGATGGCCCAGGGCCAATGCGGCCTGCTGGCGCACGATGGGTTCCTGCTGTGTGTCGGCCAGCAGGCGCAGCAGGATGTCATCGACCTCGGCGCCGGGCAGGCAGGCGGCGTGGGGAAGGGCGGCGGCGGCCACCTGGGGCTCGGGGTCCTGCAGCAATGCCGCCAGAGCGGCCTGGGTGTCGGCATCGAGCGGTTCGGGCAGACGCCCCTGCAGGGTGTGCAGCACGGCGGTGCGCACCCGGGCGCCGGGGTCGTTGAGCAACGGCAGCAGTTGTTGCACGTCGAGTCCGGCATCGACCTGTGAGCTGAGCTTGCTGGCCATCTTCAGCGCCACTTCGCGCACCTCCTCGGCGGGGTCGCGCAGCAACAGCAGCAGGGCGCCCAGATACTGGCCCTGATTGTTGTTGGCCAGGGCCTCGATGGCGGTGGCGCGGACTTCCGCTTCGGGGTCCTGCAGGGCACGGCCGAGGGCGCGCACGCCGCGGCCGGAGCAGGCCTGGCCGAGGGCGTGGGCGGCGCGTCGACGCTCGCGCGTCGCGCCGTCTCGCAGCCGCTGGATGATGAGTTCTTCGCCGGCGCCGCCGATCCGCGCCAGGGCCAGCAGGATGTCGGTCTCGTCCACCTGGCTGTCTTCGTCGTCCAGCATTGCGGCGAGTGGGGTAATGGCGCTGTCCACGCGCAGATAACCCAGCGCCTGTACCGCCTTGCGCTGGACGTCCCAGTTGCTGTCCCAGCCCTCGTCGTCGTCCCAGTCGCTGTCATCCTCATCGTTGCCCAGCAGCGACAGCAGCTCGGCAATGGCCTGTTCTCCGCCCAGACGGCCCAGTGCCTCGACCACCGCAACCCGCACCTCGCCGTCGGGATCATTGCGCAGGGAGTCGATCAGGGGCGCCACGGCGGCCGGGTCGCCGAGCAGGCCGAGGGATTCGGCGGCGTCGATGCATACATCGATGTCGTCGTCGTGCAGATGTGCAACCAGTTCTTTGATGGCGTCGCTGCTGCCCAGTACGCCGAGGGAGCGGCAGGCGCCGCAGCGGTCCAGTTCGTCACCTTTGTCGAGCAGTCCGCGGAGGGCGCGCACCACGTCTTTTTTGTCAGCCATAGTCAGTTTCGGGTCCGTTGGTTTCAGGTTGCTGGCCACGTGGGTACCCCGTCGATGTGCGCATAGTCGTTTCGGTTTCCGGGCCCTGTGGCGGGTTGTGGCCCGCCGTCGCCCTTGCCGTGTCACTGGGTGGATAGCAGAAGCCGTACCAAGTTCTGAATGGACCTGGAAACCCTGTGTCACTCCCGGCCCGCATGAGTTTTCGGGCACGGGAGGGGCGGGCAGACAGATTACGGGGATGAGAGCAACCGTTCGTGGATTATTCGCTCAATATATCATTACGTCGTGCAACGCATCACTTTGTTCCGTTGATTCCCTTCTTTCTAGAGGGGGGCATTCCTCGCCGGGGTGTGCGGCAAGGTGCAAGGTGAATAAAGTCGCCTCTGTGGTTGACGTCATGGAACAAAGCGTTCATAAAGTGCTTCGTGAAAAATTTGATGTTTTGTCTGTAAACAGCTGTTTTGGAAAAAGAATATGCAATGCGGCCAGCCTGGCCTGTATTGTGCAAACCCCTTGTCTGAAGAGGGAGTCTGGACAGTGAGCTTGATCGATATACTATGCGTCCCCGCCCTTCGGGCATGGGCGAGGCCCGCAATCCATTGAGGAGGAACAGGTAATGGCCGGCATGATGACCACAAGACCATTTTTACTGAAAAGGGGATTTCTCGTCACAGCAGCCCTCGGTATGGGCTTGATACTGGCGAACCCCGTCGCGGTCGCAGGTGCCGATATTGGTCCGCTGCCTACCCTGAAAGTCAACCAGGCCAGGGCCGAGCTGGGCAAGCGGCTGTTTTTCGACAAGCGCCTGTCGGGAGATGCCGCCATCTCCTGCGGCACCTGCCACAAACCGGAACACGGCTATGCCAACCCGGACGCCCTCTCCGACGGTTATCCCGGCAACAAGCATTTCCGCAACGCCCCCAGCGTGATCAACGCCGCGCACAAAACGGTGTGGATGCATGACGGGCGCATCGGCACCAATCTCAATGATGTCACCCGCGGCATGATCACCGAGTCCTATCTCATGAACATGGACATGCGCATCATGCAGGAGCGCCTCAAGCAGGATCCGGTCTATGTCGAGATGTTCAAGGCCGCCGGTCTCGGCGAGCCGTCCAACGGCGGCGCGCGCAAGGCGATCCCTGAATACCTCAAGACCCTGAACTCGGAAGGGGCGCCCTTCGACAGCGGGAACATGACGGCCGAGGCCAAGCGCGGCCTGCAACTGTTCAAGGGCAAGGCGGGCTGCATTGCCTGTCACAACGGTCCCATGTTCACCGACGGCAAGGCGCACAACACCGGCGTGCCGGAAAACTTCGACGTGTTTCTCGACCCCATGCGCCATCAGGCCTTCCTCGCCTATGCCGCCTTCCTCGGCATCGAGAATTACATGAACCTGAAACGCGACCCCGGCGCCCATGTGCAGACGCATGCGGCGGATGGCTCGGACATGGGCAAGTTCATCACCCCCAGTCTGCGCGAGCTGAAATACACCGCGCCCTACATGCACAACGGCATGATCAAGACCCTGCCGGAGGTTGTCGCCTTTTACAACCAGGGGGGCGGCAAGGACCGCAACAAGGACAGCCGGATAAAGCCCCTGGGGCTGAATGCGCAGGAGCAAAAGGATCTGGTGGCCTTCCTGCTCGCGCTGTCCGGCAAGCCACTGACCAGCAGCCGGTATGTATGGACCGAAGGGTATCCGCAAGAGTACGAAGCCATTGCCAACTGGCTGGACGTCCCCAACTAAATCGCTAGGAGAGAGCCATGAGTTCGTTAAAGAAAACGCCTGTTCTGATAGTGGCGACAGCCGTTGCAGCGGCTCTGTCGATATCGGCTGCGGTGGCCATGGGCGACAAACCACCGGCTTCGGCACACGTCAGCACCTCGCAAGCGGCGCCAACCCCCGCCATTGCCGGCACCTTCGCCAAGGCCCCGGATCCGGCGATACCGCCCCTGGCCCCCCTGGGCGAGCCCCCCATTCCGCCCGACAATCCCATGTCGGAGGCCAAGATCGAATTGGGCAAGTTGCTGTTCTTCGATCCCCGCCTGGGTGGCGATGCGTCCATAAGCTGCGCCACCTGCCACGATCCGGAGCAGGGCTGGTCCTGGGCCGAGGATTTCTCCCGCGGCTATCCCGGCACCGTGCACTGGCGCAGCAACCAGAGCATCATCAATGCGGCTTACTACGACAAGCTGTTCTGGGCGGGTTCGGCCCCCTCCCTGGAGGCACAGGCGCCCAGCGCCGCCAAGGGTGGCGTCGCCGGTAACGGCGAGAATGACCTCATGGAGGCGCGCTTGCGCCTGATTCCGGAGTATGTCAAGCGCTTCAACGAGGCCTTCGGCGAGCCCTGGCCGACCATCAACAACGCCTGGAAGGCCATCGCCGCCTTCGAACGCACCCTGGTGCAGCGCGATACGCCGCTGGACAAATACCTGCTGGGAGACAAGTCCGCACTGACGGAGCAGCAGCTGCGCGGCAAGGCGCTGTTCGAGGGCAAGGCGCGTTGCATCCTTTGCCACAATGGCCCGCTGGCGAGCAACCAGAAGTATTACAACATCGGCGTGCCCCGCGCGGAACGCTGGCTGGAGGACGGGCTGGCGCAGGTCACCTTCCGTTTTCAGTACTATTCCAAGGGTTCCACCGAGGAACTTTATCGGAAGGCCAAGGACGATGTCGGCCTCTATTTCCGCAACAAGAACAAATGGGACATGGGCAAGTTCCGGGTCCCCAGTTTGCGTTATATCGGCTATACCGCACCCTACATGCGACAGGGCCAGTTCTACACCCTCGAGGAAGTCATCGACTTCTATGATCGCGGCGGCTTCGACGAGGACGGCAATACCACCAGCTATCCCGACACCAAGACCCCGTTGATCACCAAGCTCAACCTCAGCGACGAGGAAAAGGAAGACCTGCTGGCGTTCCTGGAGGCCTTCACGGGTGAGGAAATCCTCATGGCAAAACCCAAACTGCCGGGCTACGAGCCGCTGTTCACATTGGCTGAACTGGAAGCGGCGCAGGCTGCGAAATAACCGTTCCTAACGGAAATCGGAGGCAAGATAATGAGTACTGAGACAAGCACACCCAGGGACGAGCAAAAACAGGAACGTTCGGCCGCGGCGCATAACAAGGTCATGCTCACCCGCCGCCAGTTCCTCCTCTATAGCGGCAGCACGGCAGTAGCGGCAAGCACCATCAGCATCTCGCTGTTTCCGGGCAGCGCGCAGGCAGCCCAGGCGCGGGTGGTGAGTTACCCGCGCAAGTTCATCGCCAGGCTCAGCGAGCTGAAGGACAACGTGCCGGTGGATTTCAATTACCCGGATGAACTGGCCAATTCCTCCGCCATGATCGTCAAGATGGGGGGCGTGCAGGCCGGTGGCGGCATTGGTCCGAAACGCGACGTGGTCGCCTTCAACTATATCTGTACCCACCAGGGCGGGCCGCTGCAGGGCAGCTACGTGGCGGAAGGGCCACACCGCATCCTTGGCCAGTGTCCGCTGCATCTCTCGACCTACGATCTGCGCCGGCACGGCATCGTGGTCTCCGGCCAGGCCTATGAAAGCCTGCCCCAGGTGCTGCTGGAGCTGGATGGTGACGACATCTACGCCGTGGGCATGATGGGGTTGATCTTTGGCCGTCACAAGAATCTGCTGGAATCGTAAGAAGAATCACCGGAGGGTGTCACCATGACTACCGAGTATTATATCCCTGAAGACAATGCGCCATTGCCGCCGAAGAACTGTGATGTGCTGACCACCGCCTGCGATTATTGCATCGTCGCCTGCGCCTACAAGGTCTACCGCTGGCCGGTGGGCACCCCCAGCGGAGGCCCCAAGGCCTCGGAAAACGCCTTCGGCATCGACTTTCCCTCTGCCGCCCTGGAAGACTGGGTGGCGCCAACCCAGCACAACGTGGTGATGCACAAGGGGCGTCCCCACAATGTGGTGATCACCCCCGACAAGCAGACCCAGTACGTCAACCTGCACGGTGATGCAAGCATCCGCGGCGGCTGCATCGCGCAGAAGGTCTACAATCCCGACAAGCCGACGCGCGACCGTCTCAAGCACCCCATGGTGCGCATCAATGGCATCCTGCAGCCGGTGACCTGGGATTTCGCCCTGGATATCGCCGCCGAGGTGGGCAAGCACGTGATCAAGAAACACGGCGCCAACGCTTATTCGGTGAAGACCTTTAGCTACCAGTTTCTGGAAAACATGTACGCCATCACCCGCTTCTCCTTCCGCGACGTCAATACCGCGGCCTGGACCTGGCACGACACGCCCTCCAAGGCCACGTCCACACCGGGCTATCGCGATGCGGGTTTCGACAACTTCGCCCCCTCATACGAGGACTGGGGCGCCGCGGACACCCTGTTGATCAGCGGCACCGATCCCTACGAAACCAAGACCATCATCTTTACCCAATGGATCAAGCCGGCCATCGAGCGCGGCATGAAGGTCATCTTCATCAATCCGCGCGAGACCGGCGGCACGACCTTTGCCAAGAAGATGGGCATGGGCCTGCACCTCGATCTCTATCCGGGCACCGACACCCCGCTGCTGGGCGCCATTGCCCGCATCATCATCGAGAACGGCTGGCAGGATGACGACTGGATCAAGAACTGGGTCAACAACAAGTGGGAAACCGACTCCGGCTTCGGCCAGGGTACCCGCAACACCCCCTGGCAGTGGCGCACCACCTGGGGCAAGTTCCAGACCGGTGGCTTCGAAGGCTACAAGAAATGGCTGCTGGCGCAGAACGAATACCAGCTGGAAAATGCCGCCCGCATCACCGGCGTCGATGCCGCCAAGATCCGCCAGGCGGCCGAGTGGCTGGCCAAGCCAAAGGCCGACGGCACACGGGTCAAGGCCTCCTTCGGCATCGAGAAGGGCGCCTACTGGTCCGCCGGCACGCCCAACACCAACGCCGTGGCATCACTGGCCACCCTTTGCGGCGCCGGCGGCCGGCCGGGTCAGGTGGTGGGGCGCTTTGGCGGCCACCAGCGTGGCGGCCAGAATGGCGGCAGCTATCCGCGCAACAAATCCCCGGAGAAGGTGCCGGGCAGACGCCGGCGTCCGCTGGACACCGACCGCTGGCTGAAATCCGGCCACACCCGCCTGGCGCACGTCATCGGCACCACCTGGATGCAGGCCATGGCCGGCACCGTGGGGCTGCAACAGGCCTTCGAACAGATGGTGACCAACAATCCCCACCAGGTGCGTTCGCACGACAAGCAGGAAATCATCGACACCCTGAAGAAACGCACCGATTCCGGCGGCATGGTGGTGTGGGATCACGACATCTACCTGCGCGACCCCATCGGCAGCCGTTTCGCCGATATCGTTTTTCCCGCCGCCACCTGGGGCGAGGAAGACTTCATACGTGCCAATGGCGAGCGCCGCTTGCGGCTGTATTCAAAGTTCTACGACGCCCCGGGCGACGCCAAGCCAGACTGGTGGATCATCGCCCAGATGGCCAGGCGCATGGGATACGATGGCTACGACTGGAAGAGTTCCAGTGACGTGGCGGAAGAGATGTCGCGCTTCTCGCGCAAGAGCCGCAAGGCCTATCACATGATCAAGGTGGCGGCGCACCGCGAGGGCACCACGCTGCACGAAAAGCTGCGTTCCCTGGGCAGCGACGGCATTCAGGGGCCCACCTTCTACAACTACGAAACCGGCGAACTGCACGGCACCAAGCGCCTGCACGACACCACCCTGACCAAGGCCGACATGGACAAGAAATGGGGCACGGACGGGCCGCAGGGCGCCAACTTCCACAGCAAGAAGTACACCCATTTCAACAGCCAGACCGGCAAGGTCAACCTGCAGAAACACCCCTGGTCGCTGATCTCCGATTACTGGTACTGGCTGCAGCCCAGGGACGGCGAACTGTGGCACACCAACGGCCGCATCAACGAGATCTGGCAGTCGGGCTTCGATGACACGGAGCGCCGCGCCTACATCGCCCAGCGCTGGCCGGCGGACACCCAGTTCATGGAGATCCACCCGGACGATGCCGCGGCGCGGGGTATCGAGTCCGGTGATCTGGTGATGATGTACAACGAGCGTGTGCCGACCTTCAAGGACACCATCCTCGGCGTCTACAAGAACCACCTGCAGTTCGACACCCTGATGAAGGAAGGGCACATCGAACTCGGCAAGGGCGCGGTCACCGCGGTGGCCATCGTCACGCCCGCCATCAAGAAGGGCGTACTGTTCACCAATTTCCTCAACATGTGGCAACCCACCAACTCGCTGCAAGGCGCGGTGGTGGACATCATTACCGGCAACTACAACTACAAGCTGGGCATCGCCAAGGTCAGGAAACTGGGTGAATCCAAGTACAAGAGCACCTTCAACAGCCTGAGCTTCGTGCCGCGCAACCTCTCTGCTTGAAGCAAGCAGACGCCGCCCGGCAGGGGCAGTATCTCATGCGGGAATTTCCCGGTGAGGTACCGCCCCTTTGTTTTGCAGAATGCCGGTGAGCGACAGCGAACCGCATCGTTCGCGCGTTGCTGATCGCCGTGTTCGCTTTGTCGACCGATGCGGTTCACCATCGCTCACCACACCCTGCCACTGCCGGCCTATGCTTCGCGGTCGAATTCCCGGCGCAGCTCGTTCAGCCGCCGGCGATAATTTTCCGCATCACCGTAGTCGGCAAATTGCTTCGTCCGCTCATGGCTGCCTCGCTCTGCGGCTGTTGCAGTCTGCGCAGAAGTTCATCGATTCGGTGTGACGGCATGGGCGACCCTCGCGGGTGATTCCCGTCTCCGTGCTATATTGACCGCCAATATAAGCAAATTGTCCGCTGTCTGCCGCGGAGGCAGCAGTGACGGGCCATATCATCATGCTGCGCGCACTCGCCCGACACCACCGGGCACGCATCGTCCACCATCAACGGATACCCTTCACCCTCTGGCGGCAGGTCTGCCGACGGGTCGAATTGCTGCGGCGGCTCACGGCGGCGGAGCGTGCGCGGCTGCGCCTGTTGGCCACCCTGTTTCTGCACGACAAAAGCCTCAATGGCGTACAGGGCCTGGTACTGAGCCGGGAGATGGAAGTGATCATCGCCGCCCAGGCCTGTGTGCTGATCCTCAACCTGGGGCTGGATCAGTTCGATGGCTGGCGCGAGGTGGTGGTCTATCCCGATGCCTTTCGCGTGCCACGGGAGGTTCCGGACGACATCGGCCTGGTCGAGGAAGAGGAGCAGGTGCTCGACGGCGAATCCTGGCAACGTGGGCCGGTGATCCTGTCGTGGGCCAGCATTGCGCAGGAGCTGGCGGGCGGCAGGGCAGGGCGCAACCTCGTTCTGCACGAGTTTTCACACAAACTGGACATGTTGAACGGCCGCGCCAATGGCTTCCCGCCCCTGCACCCGGAGATGGACCTGCAACGCTGGACCGCCGTGCTGAGCCGGGCCTTTGAGCGTCTGCAAGCGCAGGTTATTCACCATGAGGCAGCCTGCATCGACGACTATGCCGCCACCGATCCGGCCGAATTCTTCGCCGTGATCAGCGAGTATTTCTTCATGGAACCCAGGCTCTTGCATCACTATTGTGAAGACGTTTATGAACAGCTGAGGGCCTATTATCGCCAGCACCCGCTGCGACGCTGGCCCGCACATCGGTCGCAATAACCTAGTAATATGGTATGACAATATGCTAGGCTTGATGCGGTACAAGATGGTATGAACAGGCACACAGGGTGAGGCGCCGGGCCTCACGGGGGTGACACAGATGACGACCGAGAAACTGGATGAACGCGCCGCACTGGCCAGCATGATGATTTCCCTGCTCGACCACTGGGGTGTCGACGATCGTGAAAAGATCAAACTGCTGGGGCTTCCTGCCTCCACCAAGCCCCGCTCATTGCAGGGTTACCACCACGGCAAGACGCTGCCCAGTGACGAGGAGGTGATGACCCGTGTCGAGCACATCCTCGGCATCTCCCAGGCCCTGAGCCTGGCCAACCCCCTCAACGAGCGCGCCGCCGTGATGTGGCTGCACCGCCGCAACCGTCGCCTGGATGGCCGCACCCCGCTGGCCACCATGATCGACGATGGCCTCGACGGCATTACCCGCGTGCGCACCCAGCTGGATTGCTCCTACGACTGGTATCTGGACGAGCAGCGCGCCCGCGGCCAGGCTTGAACCGCTCGCCCCAAACGCCTGTTTCGGTGAGGCTGCCATGGCCGCCATCCAGAGAACGAAGCCCCTGGACGCCGGCCCTGGCATGGCGAAAGTCGCGTATCGGCGAGACGGCTTGCCGGGGCTTGTTTCTCAGCGGATGATCTTGTAACAGGGCACATACTGCTTGCCCGGCAGCTTCATGCGCTGCTGCTGGACGAAGGACGCGAGCAGTTCGTCCAGCGGCTGCAGGATCTCCGCATCGCCGCGGATCTCGAAATGTCCGTGTTCCTCGATGGCGCGGATGCCTTCCTCCTTGACATTGCCGGCGACGATGCCGGAAAAGGCCCGCCGCAGATTCGCCGCCAGGCGATGGTTTTCCTGATTGCGGTGCAATTCCAGCCGCGCCATGTTTTCGTGCGTGGGCTCGAAGGGCTGCTGGAATTCCTGGTCGATGTGCAGAATCCAGTTGAAGTAGAAGGCATCGCTGTTGGCGCGCCGGAACTGGCGCACGGCCTCCATGCCGGCCAGCATCTCCCGCGCCACCAGGGCCGGGTCATCGATGATGATCTTGTATTTCTGCTGTGCCTCGAAGCCCAGGGTCTGCTCGATGAAGTGGTGGATGCGGCGGAAATAATCCTCGCTGCTCTTCGGCCCGGTGAAGATCAACGGGAAGGGAATCTCCGCGTTGTCCGGGTGCAGCAGTATGCCCAGCAGATAGAGGATCTCTTCCGCCGTGCCGGCGCCGCCGGGAAACACGATCAGCCCGTGCCCCGTGCGCGCGAAGGCCTCCAGGCGCTTCTCGATATCGGGCAGGATCACCAGTTCGTTGACGATGGGGTTGGGTGACTCGGCGGCAATGATGCCCGGCTCGGTAATACCGATATAGCGGCCATCGTAGACGCGCTGCTTGGAATGGCCGATGGTGGCCCCCTTCATCGGCCCCTTCATGGCCCCCGGCCCGCAGCCGGTGCCGATGTGCAGGCCGCGCAGGCCCAGTTCGTGGCCCACCTCCTTGGTGTACTCGTATTCCCCGCGGCTGATGGAGTGGCCGCCCCAGCAGATCACCAGGTCCGGCTCGCTCTGCGGCTCGATGATGCTGGCATTGCGCAGGATGTGAAACACGGCGTTGGTGATGCCGCCGGAATCCGTCAGGTCGAAGCGGCCGCTGAGTTCGATCTCGTTGCGCGCATAGACGATGTCGCGCAGCACGGCGAACAGGTGTTCACGGATGCCGGTGATCATCTCGCCATCGACAAAGGCGCTCGACGGTGCGTTCTCCACCTCCAGTTTGACACCGCGCTCCCGGGAGATGACGTGGATGTCGAAATCACGGTATTTCTCCAGCACCTCGCGGGTGTCATCCAGGTTGCTTCCCACATTGAGCACCGCCAGTGAACAGCGGCGGAATATGTCGTAACAGCCATCGTCACCACTGGCCTTGACCAGCAGGTTCACCTCCGCCTGGGAGAGGATGTCCAGATGTCCATAGGGGCTGATGCGTGCGGTGTTCTTTTCTTCGGTCATGGATTCAGGCTCTTGTTGATGGGTTCCTTAACTATTCAGCTCACCACAGAGACACGGGGTTCACGGAGAAATGAAATCCCCGGCCGCCGCCGGGAATGGCATGATTCTGGTGGTCGATTCATCATCCCATGGACCACTCTCTGTGTTCTCCGTGCCTCTGTGGTGAAGAGATACGGTTCTTTTTACTTATTTCAGCGGCAGCACCGGCCGTTTCTGGATTTCCCATTGTCGCTGACCTGGTGCTGGATTCCCTTGAGGCCAACAGGCTGGGCAGTGTACCGCCTGTTTCGCCGCCGTGGTTTTTTTCCTGCTCATTCCCCAGCGGATTGATATTCCCATGGCAGCCCCCAACTATCAGGGCAGTGGTCAACAATACTGGAGGTGGATGATGCCCATACTGAACCCGATCAAGCAACGTGCTGCGAATGTCCTCGACAACGTCGCCGAGGGCTGGAGCCGGCTGTGGGACAAGGCCCGCAATGCGGTGACCCGCTTCACGCCGAAGAAGCGCGATGATGGCCTCGAGGCGCAGGGCAGTGAGTGGCTGCCGGCGACGCCCGGCTGGGGCGTGCTCGGCGCCGAGGTCAAGGAGACCGGCAAGGAGGTCATAGTGCGCCTGGAGGTGCCGGGCATGGAGGCGGACGATTTCGATATCCAGGTCATCGACGACACCCTGCTGGTGCGTGGCGAGAAGCGCTGGCAGCGCAGCGATACGGAGGGCCGCTACCATCTGCTGGAATGTGCCTATGGCGAGTTCCAGCGCGCCATCCCCCTGCCGGTGCCGGTGGACGACAGCCACGCCCGGGCCAAATACCGTCGCGGCGTGCTGAGCGTCACGCTGCCCATCGCCAAGGCCTACCAGACACGGCGCATCGACATCGAGCGTTAGCGTAGACAGCACGGTGGAGCAGGGCGGCCCCCTGTGGTGGGGGCCATCAAAAACAACAACAGAGCCAGCATGACATGTCTACCGAAGCGAACGGCAAGCTGGACCTCAAACAGGTCATTGCCATGGGCGTGGGCGGCATGGTGGGTGGCGGCATCTTTTCCGTGCTTGGCCTGGCCATGGTACAGGCGGGCCATGCCGCGCCCATCGCCTTCGCCCTCGGCGGCGTGATCGCCCTGCTGACTGGCTGGTCCTATGCGCGTCTGGGGCTGAGCTATCGTTCCGACGGCGGCAGCTTCACCTACCTCGAACATGCCTTCAGCCATCCCACGGTGGCCGGCATCGGCGGCTGGCTGCTGCTGGCGGGTTATATCGGCACCATGGGCCTGTATGCCTTCACCTTCGGCATCTATGGCTCTGCCATGCTGGGCAGCACCGCCAATCCGGCCATGCAGCATCTGCTGGCGTCCTTCGTGCTGTTGCTGTTCCTGGGCATCAATCTCTATGGCGTCAGGGAGACCGGCAACGCCGAACTGCTCATCGTCACCGCCAAGGTGCTGATCCTGTTGCTGTTCGCCGCCATCGGGCTGATCTACATCAAGGAGGACCATGTGCTGCCGGTGTTCAATCAGGGCATCGCCGGGGTATTGATGGGCGCGGCGCTGATCTTCGTTGCCTATGAGGGTTTCGAATTGATACCCAATGCCGTCAACGAGATGCAGGATCCACAACGCAATCTGGCGCGCGGCATCATGTGGTCCATCGTCATCACCACTTTTATCTATGTCACCGTGTCGCTGGTGGCGGTGGGCAATCTGCTGCCGGACGAGGTGCTGCGCTACAAGGAATACGCCCTCGCCGAGGCCGCCAAGCCCTTTCTGGGGCAGGCCGGCTTTCTGCTCATCGGCCTGGCGGCGCTGTTTTCCACCGCCTCGGCGATCAACGCCACCCTGTTCGGCACCGCCCGCCTGGGCAGTGAAATGGCCCGCAGCAAGGCGCTGCCGCGGGTATTCGGCTTTCGCCGCCGGCAGAGCGGTATCCCCTGGGCGAGCCTGATCATCGTCACCGTCGTGACCCTGGTGTTCGTCAATACCAGTGATCTGACCATGATCTCGTCCTTCGCCAGCGCCACCTTTCTGCTCATCTTCGCCGCCATCAATCTCTCCGCCTGGCGGCTGCGCAAGACCATCGCCATCCGCGCCGCCGCGCCCATGGCCGGTTTGCTGTTGTCGCTGGCGTCACTGCTGGTGCTGCTGGTCTTTCTGTGGCGGTCGCGGCCTGCCGTGCTGTATGCGCTGCTGGTCATCTACGCCGTGGTGGTGATGGCCGAGGTTCTCTTCAGTCAGCGCCGCTGGCTGTTCGTTCGCGGGGGGACGTCATGAAGTTCGACAAGTCGACGGACGATTATGCCCAGCAGGTTGCCGCTGAGACGCTGAGTCAGCTGCAGGCGGATGCCGAGCGCGGCCTGAGCGAGGCCGAGGCCAGGGCGCGCCTGGCGCAGTACGGCTACAACGAAATCGAGGAGCGCGAGGAGCCGCTCTGGCACCGCATCTTCCGCCGTTTCTGGGGACCGATTCCGTGGATGATCGAGGTGGCGGCGCTGTTGTCCGCCATCGTGCAGAAGTGGGAAGACTTCGCCATCATCACCTTCATGCTGCTGGTCAATGCGTCGCTGGATTTCTTCCAGGAACACCGCGCCCTGAATGCCCTCAAGGCCCTCAAGCAGCGCCTGGCCATGGAGGCCATCGTGCTGCGCGATGGCAAATTCGCCACCCTGGCGGCGCGCGAGCTGGTGCCCGGCGACATCGTCAAACTGAAAATAGGCGACATCATTCCCGCCGATGTGCAGCTGTTGAAGGGCGACTACCTGCTGGTCGACCAGTCGGCCCTCACCGGCGAGTCCCTGCCGGTGAGCAAGAAACTCAACGAGGTCGCCTATGCCAATACCATCGTCAAGCAGGGCGAGATGCTGGCGGTGGTGGTCAACACCGGCATGCGCACCAATTTCTCCAGCGTTGCCTCGCTGGTCGCCAGGGCGCAGCTCGAGGAACGCAGTCACTTCCAGAAGATGGTGATCCAGATCGGCAACTTTCTGATCCTGCTGACCCTGGTTCTGGTGATGCTCATCGTCCTGGTGTCCCTGTTCCGCCACGAGCCGTTCCTGGAGATCGCCCGCTTTGCGCTGGTGCTTACCGTCGCCGCCATTCCCGTCGCGCTGCCGGCCGTGCTCTCCCTGACCATGGCCGTGGGGGCCATGAACCTGGCGCGCAAGCAGGCCATCGTCTCGCGGCTCACCGCCATCGAGGAGCTGGCCGGTGTCGACATCTTCTGCAGCGACAAGACCGGTACCCTGACGCGCAACGAAATGCGCGTGGCCGAGCCGGTGGTGTTGCCCGGCCACCGTGAAGAAGAGCTGTTCCTGGTGGCGGCGCTGGCGTCACGGGTGGAGAACAACGACCCCATCGAGCTGCCCCTGTTCCACTATATCGACGAGCACTTCCCGCAGTTGCTGCTGGCGGACTACCGGCAGCTCGATTTCACCCCCTTCGACCCCATCCGCAAGCGCACCGAGGCCCATGTCGCCCATGGCGATGAACGCTTTCAGGCCGTCAAGGGCGCCGCCCAGGTGCTCATCGAAATGGCCGGGCTGGACGAGGAGGTGGCCTTCGATCTCAACAAGACCGTCGACCTGCTGGCCTCCAAGGGCTATCGCACCCTGGCCGTCGGCCGCCGCGGCAACGACACACAGAAACTGCAGCTGATCGGCCTGATCCCGCTCTATGACCCGCCCCGTGAAGACTCGCGCCGGGTCATCGAGGAAATGACGCGCTATGGCGTGCAGGTGAAAATGGTCACTGGCGACAATGTCGCCATCGCCCGCGAGATCGGCCGGCTGCTGGGCCTGGAGCAGCGCACCATTCGCTCGGCGCAGCTCTCCGGCACCACCTCCAACGAACTGCTGGCGCTGTCCGAGGCCCTGGCCGCCGCCATCTACCGGCGTCTGAAGGGCGACGTGACGACCCGCGAGGCAAAACAGTTCGCCCGGGAAGTGATGACCGAGGTGCAGTCACTGTATGACACGCGCCTGCTGGAGCGGGAGTTCGTCCATACCCATGAGTCGGCCATCATCGAAATGATCGAGGAGGTGGACATCTTTGCCGAGGTGGTGCCGGAGGACAAATACCGCATCGTCGACACCCTGCAGAAGGGCGATCACATCGTCGCCATGACCGGCGATGGCGTCAATGATGCGCCGGCGCTGAAAAAGGCCGACTGCGGCTTTGCCGTCTCCAACGCCACCGACGCCGCGCGCGCCGCCGCCGACATCATCCTCACCACCTCTGGCCTGTCGGTGATCAACAGCGCCATGAAGCAGGCGCGCATCACCTTTGCGCGCATGAAGAGCTACGCCACCTTCCGCATCGCCGAGACCATTCGCATCATCCTCTTCATGACGTTGTCCATCATCGTCTTCGACTTCTATCCCATCACCGCGCTGATGATCATCCTGCTGGCGCTGCTCAACGACATTCCGATCCTGGCCATCGCCTACGACAACACCCGGATCCACCAGTCGCCGGTGCGCTGGAACATGCGTGAGTTGCTGACCGTCTCCAGCGTGCTGGGCATTACCGGCGTGGTGTCGTCCTTCATCCTGTTCTTCATCCTGCAGGAAAAGGGCATGGACGAGGAGGTGATCCGCACCCTGCTGTTCCTCAAACTCATCATCGCCGGGCACAGCACCTTGTACATCACGCGCTCGGAGGGTTGGTTCTGGCAGCGGCCCTGGCCCTCGCCGCTGCTGTTCTGGGCCACCTTCGGCACCGAGATCGCCGGCACCCTGATCGCCGTCTACGGCATCTTCATCATCCCCATCGGTTGGGAATATGCGCTGTTGATCTGGGCCTATGCACTGATCTGGTTCCTCATCAACGACGCCATGAAAATGCTGACCTACCGACTGCTGCGGCGCGAGGATCTGTATGTCTAGAGAAGCGCCGATCCCCGGCACGTCTTGCTTCGGGCGGGCCGGCCAGGCATTGATCTTTCCGCAGGCAGCGAAGACTTGACCTGTTAGTTGCAAAAAAACAGATCAAAAATTACGCACATCCCGGTATTTCCAGGCGTCACTGTGTGTGGCGCCCTTTCCGCAGGCGTTCACTGATAGTGCGATCCAGCTACTACATAGACAGGAAGTAAGACGACGTGAAATCCGAGGTTGTCGCCGGGAATGGCATGAAACGCAGAGGTCGAAAAGGCGCCGAGGACGCAAAAGTCCAATTGAAAGGGTTTTCTTTGCGTCCTCTGCGCCTTGGCGTTCTTTGCGTTGATTCTCGTAGTCGATTCCACATCCCGTGTCGCCCGCTGTTTGTGCGCGGAATTTATGCAACGATTGGGTTGATTCTTGCCTGAACCTGCGGATTCAGCCTACGCTCAGGAGGTATTTCGATGAACAAACACAGAAAACGTTTCATTGCCGGCGTGTTCGACAATGAAGATCGCGCCTTTACCCTCGTGGAAGACATGATCGAACACGACTTTCCCATGGACCAGGTGTCGGTGCTGCATCGCGCCGGCGGGCAGGGGGATGACGTGCTCGGCATCGCCTACGCGGACGAGAAAGAGCGCTTCAGAGTCTGGGGTACCCAGGGTGCACTCTGGGGTGCGCTGGGCGGGCTGCTGGCCGGCACCGCCGGGCTGGTTCTGCTGCCCGGCGTCGGCCCCCTGCTGATCGCCGGCCCCATCGTGGATGCCATCGCCGGCGCCATTGCCGGCGCCGGTCTGATGACCAGTGGCGCCGCCATCACCCACGTCACCATCGCCCTGCGGCGCATGGGCATCCCCGAAGAACACATCGAAACCCTGCACCAGGCCATCATGGATGGCAAGACCGTGCTGATCCTCAACAGCGGCAACGACGACCCGGAGAAGTGGCGGCAGCGGCTGAAGTGGCAGGGGGCGGATCCCGTCGTGGTCATCTAGCCGGCGACCGGGAAGACCGTGGCTGCTTTTGAAGGCGTGTTGCTCATTCGTCCTGCTCGATGCCTTCGATGATGGGGCAGCCGTGTTCGCTGCCTGCACACAGGTTGACCAGCAGGGTGAGTTCATCGCGCAGGGTGGTGAGATCCTGCAGGTGGCTTTCGATTTCCTGTAGCTTGCGATGCGTGAGCTCGCGCACTTCGCGGCGGCTGTGTTGGGGATCTTCACGCATGCTGAGGAGATCCCTTATTTCCGCAAGACTGAAATTCATCTTCTGCGCGCGCAGGATGAAGCGCAGGCGTGAGATGTCCCTGTCGCCATAGAGACGGGTGTTGGCGGGGCTGCGCTGGACATCGGTGAGCAGGCCGATCTTTTCGTAGTAACGCAGGGTGTCGGCGCTGAGGCCGAGCAGGCTGCCGATTTCACCGATCAGGTATTGTTTTTCCATGGCCATCTCTATTCGTCGTTAGCCTGTAAGATGGCAACGCGCAGCTTCTCCCGCGACGGTTGCGTGGTGAACACCAGTCGGCCGTCGATGGCGATGCTGGGGGTGGCGCGCACCCCCAGCGCCACCGCTCGATCCAGTTCCGCGACCACGTCCACCCTGCGCCATGCGAAGGACCCGCTGCCCAGTTCACGGTGCAGGGATGCCACCAGTTCCACGCTGCGGCCACAGCGGTTGCAGCCGGGGGCGACGAAGATCTCGACATGGGGGATGGCCGGTGCGTTCATGACGCTATTGTGCCCTATTCCATCAGCACGCCGAGATCGGAATAGAGCAGATAGACGCCGCTGGCGATCAGTGTCAGACCCGCGGCGACTTCCACACCCTTCTGATGGCGGGAGAGAATTTGCAGGGATTCCAGCCAGCCCATGCTCCAGGCGCCGATGATGATGGGGATGCTGCGCCCGGCGGCAAAGGCCAGCAGCAGCCCGGCGCCGAAGCTCACCGAGCCGATGGCGGCGCTGGCGGTGAGGCTGACCAGCAGCGCCGGGGTGCAGAAGGGGCACACGGCAATGGAGAAGGGGATGCTGAGCAGGAAGGCCCCCCAGGGCCCGCTGACCCGGTGGCCGCGCATGGCCAGCCACGGCAGGCGGAGCGTGAGCCAGCCCGGCCACATGAGGCCGAGCAGGATCAGCAGCGGGCCGAGCAACAGTCCCCAGTGGCGGCCCATGATCTTCTGCGCCCAGTCACCACCCAGCGCCGCGGCGCCGCCCAGCACGGCATGGGTGAGCAGCATCCCGGCGACGAAGGCCGCACCCAGCAGCAGGGCGCGCTTTTGCTGTGAACGAGGGGCCTCGTGCGCCTTGGTCACATAGGCCAGCACCACCGGGATAGCGGCGAAGGACACGGGATTGAAGCTGAACACGAAGCCGGCGGCGAAGGCCAGGCCGATGCCGGCCAGGCTGGCCTCGGCGAGGGTGGCCTTGAGGCTGTCGGGGTCGAGGTGAATCGCCGGCATCAACAGCGCCAGGGCCAGGCCGTAGAGCAGGATCGCGGTCAGCAGGGGGCTGGCCCTGGCGGCCCGTTGCAGCAGATCGGTGCCCTCGCCGTGAATGCCCTTGAACGCGCTGATCGCCATCGGCAGGGTGAACAGGCCGGCGAACAGCAGGCCGGCGGCGATGGCCAGCGGCAGCGAATCCACGCTGATGGCGATGCCGGCCACGACGATGACGAGGGGCAGGGTGCAGGCGGGCAGGGTCAGGCCGAGCTGGATGGCGTGGGGCAGGCGCGCGCCGCCCGGCAGCAGCTTGTGGAAGGCGAGATGCGGGATGGGGAGATAGACGAAGCGCGAAACGATATAGACCGTCGCCATTGCCGCGAGGATCAGACTGGGGGTGTATGGCCCCCATGCCGGCGCATCGCTGAGGACGGCGGCGGCGGCCAGCAGCCCTGCCAGCAAGAGGCTGCGCGACAGCCACACGCCGAGCAGGCCGCGACAGCATTGCGCGCGACTCGCGCGATGGCTGCGCGCCGAGAACAGCGTGTGGGTGGCGATGGTGCAGGGCTCGAAGAAGGCCAGCGCGCCGAGCAGCGCGGCCGTGGCCAGCAGCAGGGTGGTCATGTCTTCCCCGTCCGGGCGGTGACCGCCAGACGCGCCTCCAGTTCGCGGCGCAGCCGGCCGGCCGAGGGCAGGGTGGTGAACACCAGTTCGCCGTCGATGGCCACCGCCGGCGTCGACAACACACCCAGTCCCACGGCGTGGTCCAGTTCTTCGAGGATGTTGACCTCGCGCCACTGAATGGCGTTTTCACCGATTTCCCCGACCAGCCGTTGCAATACCACCCTGGCATGGGCGCACTTGCTGCAGCCGGGCGAGGAGAAGACCTCGACCTTGATGCTCATTGTGTTGCCTCCCCGGTCGTTATGACCTCGCCCGGCTTGAAGCCGGCGGCCTCGATGGCCTCACGCACGGCCGTCGCCTCCAGTCGTTCGCCATCGTTCAGGGTGATCGCCGCGTGGCCGCCTTTCAGGTCGACCGTGACAGTCTTCACCCCCGGCAAGGCCTTCAACTCCCTGGCGACCCTGGCCGAACAGAACCTGCACACCATGCCGCTGACGCCGATCTCCATGACCGGCTCATCGTCGGCAATGACGGGCACAGGCCGCAGCCAGAGACCGACCCACAGAATCACTAAGGCAAGTGACAACAAAGCCTCATTCAGAGGCCTTTTTGTCGTTTGTCTTGGTACCAGAGTTTTCATTTCATCTCCGCCTGTATTGAGGGAGCGGCGGTGAATCCCATCCTGAGGGATCGCCATTCATCGCCGCGAGTGAAAGCCTACAGCCTGGAGCCGACTCCAGGTCAAGGGGGGTTGTTTCCCCGGCCGTTGGCGGCAGGGTTCTGAGCGGCGGCAGGTGGTTCGGCATGCATCTGAAATACATGTGCTTGCGCATATATACGGAATAGCGTATATTCGTGCGCCATGAGCATCGACAGCAACACCCTGTTTCAACTTCTCTCCGACGCCACCCGTCTGCGCTGCCTGCTGTTGATGCAGGCGGAGGGCGAGCTTTGCGTCTGTGAGTTGACCCATGCGCTGGACCTCAGCCAGCCGAAGATTTCCCGTCATCTGGCGGCGTTGCGGGATGCCGGGGTGGTGAGCAGCCGCCGCCAGGGGCAGTGGATCTATTACCAGTTGCACCCCGAGTTGCCTGCCTGGGCGCGGCAGGTGATCGACGTCACCGCGACCGGGGTGGGAGAGCGGTCCCCCTTTGTGGATGACCGCGCCGTACTGGCCGCCATGGCCAATCGTCCGGGTGCGGATCGCTGTGCCTGACTCGAATTTATATAAGGAAGGAAGTAACCATTCAGCTCACCACAGAGACACGGCGTTCACGGAGAAATGAAATGCCAGGTCGTCGGGGCAGGCCACATCGCCACCCGGGGCATGGCCTCCCACTGATGCATTCTCTGT
>Ga0256839_1002211_pt1 | contig 22141 bp, 17 predicted proteins | sample 354166metaG_FD_185968 | JGI IMG/M metagenome (GOLD analysis project Ga0256839, IMG submission 185968) | Hydrothermal vent microbial communities from Mid Atlantic Ridge, Atlantic Ocean - 354-166 | ecosystem: Environmental > Aquatic > Marine > Hydrothermal vents | place: Atlantic Ocean: Mid... | reverse complement strand
CCGGGGCACGCCCGGCACGGACCAGCTCAATCATCTGGCGCCGAAATTCCGGCGGATACGGTTTTCTCGTCTTTCCCATTGGCAGACACCTCCTTTACCAAAATTCTCAGGTGTCCACGAAAACGGGTCAACTCCACCCCGATCGTGGAGGCCTTTTTTGCCTGGTGCCAGGCGCAACGAAGCCGCCCGGACCTGGTCAACAGCGACCCCCTGGCCAAGGCCATCACCTATGCTGAGAAACACCAGGACCAGTTGAAGGTCTATCTGGGGGATCCGGAGGTGCCCATCGACACCAACCACCTGGAGCGGGCCTTGCGGGTGATCCCGATGGGGCGCAAGAACTGGCTTTTTTGCTGGAGCGAGGTGGGTGCAAGGCATGTCGGCATCATCCAGAGCCTGCTGACCACCTGCCGGCTGCACCGGATCGACCCTTATACCTACCTGGTGGACGTGCTGCAACGCATCAGCCTGCATCCGGCGCGGGAGGGGATAGCACTGACGCCCCGCGTCTGGAAGGAGCGCTTTGCCAGCGATCCGCTGCGCTCGGATCTCGACCATGCCCATTGACATCGACGGTCTGAGCTTCGAGGAGCTGCTGGAACTCAACCGGCGCGTGGTGGCACGCCTGAAGATGCTGGAATCCATGCAGGCACACGTGGAGATGATGCAGTTCAATCTCGGCCAGCGTGTCAGCTTTGCCCACCGGGGCGGGCGTATCCTGGGCCGGCTCGTCAAGTACAACCGCAAGACGGTGACGGTGGTTACCGACAATGGCCAGCGCTGGAATATCTCACCGCACCTGCTGTCGCCGGTGAAGGATGCCGGCACAGCCGAATCCAGGCCACCGGCCAACGGGAAGAACAAGCAACTCAGATAATCAGGGTAGGGGCAATAGCGGTGTGGAATGAACGGTTACGGTTCAGGCGCGGGGCTGCGGTAGGAAAGCGCCCATGGCCGGGTTCATTTCTTCAGTTTGACGATGATGTTTTCAGCCGGACAGAGTGAGGACAGAAAGCTCTGTTCGTAGAATTCGTAAGTTTTGCGGTTGCGGTTGGTGATCCACGCCACCAGGGGTTTGATAATGCCCCGGCGGAAAGTCAGTTTCATCGAGGCTATCTCAGAGAAGCTGAAATCATAGTAGTAGGGTCGTCCCGAAGTCTTTAGGAAGAAATCGAAAGTCTCGATGGAGAAGAAACGTACATGGGTCGGGTCCGCATAGGCCCTGCTGTAACTGTAGTGTGGTATGCGGATCTCGACCAACCCGCCAGGCCTGAGAACGCGATGAATCTCACGGAGGACTTTTGGATAATCAAAAATGTGTTCGAGAATATCTGAGCACAGTACGTATTCGAATGCCTCGTTCTGGAATGGCAGAGGGTGCTTTGCCAAGTCATGAACGACATCGACTCCTTTCAGAGGGACAACGTCCAGGTTGACCCAGCCGGGACGAATGTCGTATCCGCATCCCAGGTTGAGTTTCTTCATGGTTTTTTGTAATCCTGGGACATGTGGAGGAGAATGAAGATGAAATGATGTCACAACCCCCGCTGCCCTTCGCGCAGGCTATTATCCTGGGTCCATCACGGCCGGACCAGGCTCATTCAGCCAAATATATTGTTGTCAGTTTGAAAAGGCAAATCTTCTCCGGTTCTGCAATCCATGGCAATCCTATGCCGGGCTGGTTGCTTTATTGGCAGGGTTCGAAACAAATTCCGCGAAACGAATAATGGCACGCAGTCCTGGGTTGTTGTCATCGAAAAGGAGAGACGCACCGTGTTGTCGCACGATTGCATCCACAAGGCTGAGACCCAGACCATTCCCTGTGGTTTGTCCCGATGTGTCAAGACGCACAAAGCGCTGCCTGACGCGCTCGTACTCATGTGTGGGTATTCCAGGTCCTGTATCAGCAATGATGATGTCTGCGCCTGAACTGGTTGTAACGAGCTCAAGAGAGACCTGGCCGTTTCGCGGTGTGAACTTTATCGCGTTATCCAGCAGATTGCAGATCGCCTGGCCAAGCAGATCACAGTTACCCTTTATGAAGACGGATTCCTGGTGTTCTGTCCGGAAATCAAGACCGGCATCCTCTGCCGAGGGCGCAAACAGCTCGCCGACCTCACGCACCAGCCGGCTCAGATCAACGAGGGAGAATTCTGCGTACATTGTACCCGCATCGGCCTGTGCCGTTTGCAGTACGGCATTGAAGGTCTTGATGATGAAATCAGCGTCCTTGATGGTCTGCGCCAGGGCCTCTCTGTATTCTTCCTCGGTCCGCTGTTCCTGTAGCAACAGGACTTCCATGCGGTTGCGGATACGGGTGATAGGGCTTTTGAGGTCATGCGCAATATTGTCCGTCACGTCGCGCATGCTCCGAAGAACCCCTTCTATGCGGTCCAGCATCTCATTGAGACGCTGAGCGAGGTGGTCAAACTCATCATGACGTTTACTCAGCGGGATACGGCGGGATAGGTCACCGGACATGATTTCTGAAGCCGTCTGATTGATCGTCTCGACACGGCGTAGGATGGCTTTTCCAAGGGTGAAGCTGAGCAGCAGCATGAAAAGAATGGCTGCACCGAATGACTCCTTGAGATTTTCGCTCAGCTCCCGCAGCAGGTTGTCTTGTTCGATACCGTAAGCGACCAGAAGCCGGCTGTCATCTGGCAACTTGCGCGCAGCGGCGGGCAGATAGGCATCGTTGATGTAGAAATCACCGATCATGATGTCATCATCGAGCCAGATGTTCTGAATGTCCTGGCTGTCAATTAATACATTGGCCTCATGAGGCCATTTGGTCAGATTGCCTGCGACAGGAAGACCGTCTTTTTCTGCGAGAAGATAAAATCGTCCTTGCTCCATGCCTTCGGATTTAAGGTTTTCGATAGTCATTCTGAGCTCGTCAAGCCCTGATACATTGTATACATCGACGAGAGCATCGATTTCACTTGCAAGCCTTTCCTCCAGCTGCGCATCGATGTAGCGCAGACTGGAGAGATAGAGTACCGCATACAGCAACGCGAGCAGCAGGGCATACAAGAGCGTGTAACGCAACGACATCCGAACAACGGATGTCTTCAGCAGGCTATGGGGTTTCACTGAGTTTGTATCCTGTGCCACGTACGGTATGCAAAAGTGGCTTGCTGAAATCCTTGTCAATTTTGATACGCAACCTGCTGATATGAACATCGATGACATTTGTCTGGGGGTCGAAGCGGTACCCCCAGATTTGTTCGAGCAACATGGTGCGGGTAATCACCTGGTCTTTGTGTCGCATAAAGAATTCAAGCAGGTGAAATTCGCGGGGCCTCAGCCTGATCCGCTTGCCTGACCGGGTGACCAGATGAGTGTTCAGATCCAGGACCAGGTCAGCAACTTGATATTGCCCCAGGCTGTTTCGAGGCTGGGAACGGCGGACAAGCGCCTCGAGTCGCGCAAGCAGCTCGGAAAAGGCAAAGGGCTTTACCAGGTAATCATCTCCCCCGGCTTTGAGCCCCTTGACGCGGTCATCCACTTCTCCCAATGCGGAGAGGATCAGCGCGGGCGTTAGATTACCATCTGCACGAAGCATACCTATGATAGAAAGTCCATCACGTCTTGGTAATATCCGGTCGATCAGAAGCACGTCATAGGTCTTCTGCAAGGCCATTTGAAGTCCATCATCGCCGTTGTCCGCATGAGTTACCTGATGGCCGCATTCGACGAGGCCACGCTTCAGGTAGTCTGCTGCCTCTCGGTCATCTTCAATGAGCAGGATGTTCATGTGATTTATTCTAATCCGAATTGTTACTGAAAACATTACAGGACGTTAATATTTCTGGCGCTTGTGCAATCGGAGAATCACATCTTTCCCTGAATTTTTGTCCGCTGAGTCTCCGCCTGGCGACAGGGTATTTGTCGGTTATAAATGTAAGTCTCATATAATTCAAGCATAATGGGATATGGAGCGGAAGAGCAGCCATACAGCCCGATAAGACGGCAGACCCTTATTCGAGGAGAACTTTTGGATAAGGGAAAAGGACAGGCAGGTCTGTAATAGAAATGTAATTCTCCGTTAATGTAAATATTACCTCGTTCTGAGACATTGCAAATTGTTACACGAATGTCTATATGAAAATTGCGCAGCCCGCGCAGACATGGATGAGATCCAGGGTTGGGGTCCTGCGGGCCTACAACTGGCCATAACAGCATTCATCTGAGACTTTGTTTTGTCCGCACGCTTATCAGTATCACCAATATCGAGGATCCTAAGTTCTGAAATGAGTATAAAAAGCTCATCGCTTTTTTTCTGCATGCTTCTTTTGTTTTCTTCCGCTATCACTTCAGCGAATAATGTCCACGACAGAGACGGTCACCATGAAGAGCACGACGATGATTCTGATGAGCTGGATTTGGAAATAGATTATTTTAACATCGGTTCATCGAGATCTGACACCGGGGCTGCAGAAATGGGTTCTTCAGGGGTGCGGATAGAAACAGAACGCGAAATAAACAACATCACGTTTTCCTTCAATTATGAACGATGGAAATACAGCTGGGATAATCCAGAGTACCTTCCATTTATGTCCGGGCTGAAATTTGATCCATGGAAGACATTCAATACCTTTCAATTTGGTATTGAATATGAACATATGATTCATGATCGTTGGAAAATTATTTACTATGCTGAAGCAGAATCTTCTTTTGAGAAGGAAACGAGCAATTCCAATGAATATGAAATAGGCGCTGATTTCATATTTGAGCGGTTCGGGAAATTGACGTACATGCTGAATGTCAACTGGGAATATCTTGATGCCGAAGGATCCGAATTAGGCGTAGACATGGAGCTGGAATGGAATGATCATTCTGAGAGAGGTTGGTCAATTGACTTTGAGATATCGAGTGAATTCCCAGAGTCAAGCATTAGCTATCACTTTTCCAATGTGTTTTCTGCCGCGATATTTTACGCGGAAGGCGGTACCAATACGATCAGGCTTGCCAACAACAGCCCCGTGATGGATATGCAGCGTGGTTACATGGAGGATGAATATATAGGCATCGGTTTTCGTCTCACGTATGAAATGAACGATGATAATCATTTGTCTTTTTCAGCGCAGCAGAACTCCGAGAGGGAAATATCGTTTGTTGACAGTGCTGGAGTAACAAGACGCAGTTATCGTTTTTCCGATGCATACGAAATTGGTATCAAATTTACATACGGGTTCTAGGAGTCTGCCGGTCTTAGGACTGATCTACTGCTCGGATGGGAAAGCGGCCCGAATCTCCCCGTTTTCTCGTTGCGTAGTCCCACTATGCGCCTCGAAATCGTGAAGATTCGTTCTTGCTCTCCCACCATGCTCGCTACGATCGCCTGAATCCGACAGACTCCTAGACTGTGTTCGATGAAACCGCTAATCACACCAGATTATCGCCAGTTTCAAAAATGCAGTACAAGCGCGGTCTGGAATTTGTGAGTCGGAGTTCGTTAATAACCTCTCTTTATACATTCGTGCAGTGCCTTGGCCTAGTCTGCCCGAGACACTGAGCACGATATCGATTGTTGCCGGCTTGACATAAATTGTCCTGAGTCAGGTTCGGTGCCAACAGGGATGCAAGTCCATGACTTGGTCGTGTGCGGTGTTGGCATATGAAACCCTTATCCGGCCTCGAATGGTCTCTCAAAATAACACGACCTGAATCCAATCAGGAAATTTCATTTCACCGTTTATTTTATATAAATCATTCAGGGGTACCTGATCTTCCCACCGGCAGTCAATGACAGCATTTTTAATGCGAATGTAATGCCTTGTTCATGCAGTTCAGATTCTGCTCTGCGATATTGTGCCTGTGTGAGAGGTATTAACGGGTCTTACGTGATCTCTGACGGTCATGGGCTGGTAGCAAGCCAGGGCGCCTGAAGGTGGTTCAGGAAAGTCCCTCGGACCGCTCTCGATAATCGTGATGCAAACGAATGATCGAGAGTCTCTGAAGAATTGTTGATACCTATCGAATGCGGTTTGGTGGATTGGCGCTATATCTATCCTTGGCATGTCCTGCTAACAGCGGAAGGAAGACAATATGAATGCATTCTTCTCTAAAAGAACATTGGCCTTGATGGCTATAATACAATATGTAGTTTTTGTATCTTCTGCGCAAGCAAATGGCGTCCATGGCCGTGGTGGTCTGGGTGGTCATGCAGGGCATGTCGACACAGGAACAGAGTTCACGATTCAAGCGGACTATTTCAACATTGGAACATCGCGCTCCAGTTTAGGAAATGCTCAAGTAGACACATCAGGCATTCGTATTGAGACGGAATATGAAATCAATTACTGGACATTCGAATTCAATTATGAACGTTGGAATTATAGCTGGTCAAACCCTGAACTGCTGCCTTTCATTGCCGGCCAGCGTATCGATCCCTGGTCGACTTTTCAAACATTTCAGCTCGGCCTGGAATACGAGCAGGAAATAAGTGATCGCTGGGAGATCTATTATTACGCAGAGGCAGAATCTACATTTGAAAGAGAGATGGCCAATTCCAACGAGTATGAAATCGGCATTGATTTCAATTTTGAGCAGTCCAAAAGTTGGACGTATACATTGAATGTCAACTGGGAATACCTGGATGCAGAAGGATCAGAGTTTGGCGTGGATTTCGAGATTGAGTGGAATGATCACGCTACTGAAGGATGGTCTGGCGTGTTCGAGGTATCCAGTGAGTTCCCTGAGTCAAGCATCAGCTATCATTTCAAGAGTCCCTGGTTCGCCACGCTCTTTTTTGAGGAAGGCGGTACCAATACGGTCAGGCTGGCCAACAATAGTCCAGTGATCGGCATGCAGCGTGGTTACCTGGAGGATGAATATATCGGGATCGGACTCCGCGTCGGTTACGAACTGGGACATGACAGCTACTTTTCGGTCTATGCACAGCAGAATTCAGAAAGAGAATTGTCCTTCGTTGACAGCACGGGTAAAATAAACAGAACATACCAATTCGATGATTCTTACGAGTTTGGGATCCGGTTTGCTTATCAATTTACCAAATAAATCATCTTTGTCGATGGAAGTCCGTTTCCATCTGTCACTGTTCGTACATGAGTTCACTCAAGAAATATCGATCAAACACATACAGCCAGAATGGCGAGGATGGCATATTGGCTGAATTGAATGCGAGGCTTAGAATACGGACAGGCGAGTTTGTGGAGTTCGGAGCATGGGATGGTAAGCATCTAAGCAATACCTACCGGTTGCTCGAAAAAGGATGGCGTGGGGTCTATATAGAGGGTGACCGGGAACGTTTCGAGGCGCTCAGGAAGAACATGGCCCCCTTTTCGGATCGCGTCACCGTGGTGAATGCATTTGTTTCAGTGACTGGGGAGAACTGTCTGGATCGGTTGTTATCAGACACTTCGATTCGTCAGGATTTCGATGTTCTCAGTATCGACATAGATTCCCACGACTGGCAGGTATGGGAGAGTCTTCGCAATTATTGGCCGAAGATCGTGATCATCGAAATAAATTCTCATATCCCCGTGGGAGTATATCAGGTCCACGATGGAGTCCATGCGGTGGGTTCGAGTTTTTCTTCCATGGTTAGCTTGGGCCATAGAAAGGGGTATACACCGGTCTGCCATACCGGAAACCTCATTTTCGTCAGGAACGATCTGGTGGGCAAGATTGGGCTGCCGGAACATGAGAGACGCTACCCCGAATTGCTGTTTGACTATAGTTGGGTACGTTTGAATTATGCCGAGCCAGTTCCTGAAAGCCTGTCAGCCAGGCTCTACAGGAAATGTGTGCGGTCTGCCAGAAGAATGATCGCCCGATTGCGCTGACAGTCCTTTCAGAGGATGTGACACTGCCATGGGATTGAGGCGTTCCTTCATCAACCTGGTCAACGGGGTTTTGCAGAAAACCCGTTATAGATTGATTGATAAGGGCAACCTGTATGAGTGGCAGACGAGCCATTACCGTTGGCCACGGTACCGAAAGAAGGAGTTGCCGGAGGATATCGCAGGCTACCTCACCTGGTCAAACCCGCGCCTGGTGGATCTCCAGAATCGCTACGAACATTTCAATTTCCTGGTTACAGAGCCTCTCGTATGGACGGATGAGAAACTGCAAAGTGTCGATATTCAGTATTTCAGGGGTGACAATGCCTATCTCTGGCAGCTCCGCGGCCGCAACATGCATGAAATGGGATATGCAATTTCGGCCTATTACACGATGTCCATCGATACTCTTAATCTGTTCGATATCCTGTCCGAGGATGAATGGTTTGGCAATTTCACTTTCGAAGTGGCAAAGAAGACCGTTTCGCGTGACTTGCTTGATTCTGTTAACGAGATCTGCTTTCTTGAGAGCCAGCTCGCTCTCTCAAGCCGGAAGGATTTCTCCATTGTCGATATCGGGGCGGGCTATGGGCGGCTTGCCCACAGAATGACCCAGGCGTTTCCTGATCTGGGTCATTATTACTGTACCGATGCCGTTGCGGTATCGACTTTCCTGTGTGACTTCTATCTCGGATTCCGGGGGGTTTCGGAGAAAGCATCTGCCGTGCCTCTGGACGAGATCGAACAGGTGCTCACTGCGGGAGGTGTCAGCCTTGCCGTAAATGTGCACAGTTTTTCCGAATGCAGGGTCAGTGCCATACGGTGGTGGCTGGATCTCATTGCACGGAGTGGCATACGGTATCTGATGATCGTGCCGAACCATTACGATGCAAGAACAGGGCGTCTGATGACGAATGATGGGCACGATATTACGCGCTGTGTGCTGGATGCAGGTTATCGACAAATGGCTGTAGAGCCAAAGTATAGAGATCCCCTCGTTCAGAAATACGCGATCAATCCAGGATACTATGCGCTTTTCGAGTTGCAGTGAGTCTCTGCCAATTGTCTGATTGCATTCCGATGAGATTGCTCTCGGGCCGGAAGCACGACGCGATGATCCAGGGTCAGCACTCGAAGCTTGCTGCCACGGGTGCATGGTCGGAGGGGCGCTGCCAGCCGCGCGGTGCCTTGTCGATGCGGCAGTCCCGGCACCGCCCGCACAGTTCGCGGCTCGCCAGGATGTGGTCGATGCGCAGTCCCAGGTTGCGGCGGAAGGCGGCCATGCGGTAGTCCCACCAGCTGAAGGCGTTTTCTTCCTGGTCGAAGAGGCGGAAGGTGTCGCACAGGCCGGTGGCGAGGAGACGCGCGAAGGCTTCGCGCTCCGGCGCGGAGAACAGTACCCTTCCTTCCCACAATGCCGGGTCATGGACGTCGCGGGGCTCGGGGGCGATGTTGAAATCGCCCAGCACCACCAGCCGGGAATGATTGCGCAGTTCGTCCTCGATGAAGGTCGCGAGGTTTTCCAGCCAGCGCAGCTTGTAGCGGTATTTCTCCGAACCCACGCTCTCGCCGTTGGGGACGTAGACGTTGATCACCCGCAGCTCGCCATAGCTTGCGGCCAGCAGCCGCCGCTGGGGGTCGTCGTCCATGCCGGGCAGGGCGCTGATTACGGCCGAGGCGGGACGCCGGCTCAGGAGGGCGACGCCGTTGTAGGTCTTCTGGCCTGCATAAACGGCCTCGAAACCGGCGGTCCGCAGGACGTCGAGCGGGAAATCTTCATCCTGCAGCTTGGTTTCCTGCAGGGCGAGGATGTCAGGGTCGTGCTCGTGGGCCCAATCCAGGACCTGTTCGAGGCGGACCCGCAGGGAGTTGACGTTCCAGGTGGCGATCTTGAGCATGCTGGTCACAAAGTAGCAGAAATCCACCGCCGGGACGAGACGGCGCAAAGACGTGAGGCCAGTGCTGGCACGAGAATTGTATCTGGAAATGATGACAGTTCTGGCGTCGCGTATATTCACCCCTGTAACAGGCCGCTCTGAATGGGCCGGGCGCGTCGGCAGGGCATAATGGGGTATGATGGCGGGCGGTCCGATTCCGGAAGGTTTCAAAAACCTCCGATGGCCGGGTTGATAACAGGGTGGGGACGAAGCTATGGATGTGCTGTTCTGGTGGTTGAGCTTGCTGGCGCTGCTGGGGGTGGCGGCCTACCGGCGGCTGGCCCTGTGGCGGTGGTCGGCGGCCGTGACGGCCTGGCTGGTGCTGTGGACCTGGGTGCACGAGCCCGGCAGGCCGGCCTTGGTTCTCGTCTGGCTGCTCTTTTTCCTCACCATCGTGCCCCTCAACCTGGTGCCCCTGCGTCGCCTGCTCAGTGCGCGCATCCTGGCTGCCTTTCGCCGGATGATGCCGCGCATGTCCGCCACCGAGCGCGAGGCACTGGAGGCCGGCACGGTCTGGTGGGACGGCGAGCTGTTCAGCGGCCGTCCCGACTGGCAGGGCTTTCTCGCCGCGCCTGCGCCGCGCCTGACGCCTGAGGAGCAGGCCTTCCTCGACGGCCCCGTCGATGAGCTGTGCCGGCTCCTGGACGACTGGCGCATCACCGAAGAGATTCACGACCTGCCGGAGGAGGTCTGGCGCTACATCAAGGAACAGGGCTTCTTCGGCATGATCATCCCCAGGGAATACGGCGGACTGGGTTTTTCCGCACTGGCGCATTCCTGCGTGGTGCAGAAGATCGCCACGCGCAGTATCACCGCTGCCGTGACGGTCATGGTGCCCAACTCCCTGGGACCCGCCGAGCTGCTGCTTCGCTACGGCACCGACAAGCAGAAGTCCTATTTCCTGCCCCGCCTGGCACGCGGCGAGGAAGTGCCCTGTTTCGCCCTCACCGGACCCGAGGCGGGCAGCGACGCCAGCGCCATGCCCGACCGGGGCGTGGTCTGCCGCGGCACCTTCCGCGACCGCGAGATCATCGGCATCCGCCTCAACTGGGAGAAGCGCTACATCACCCTGGGGCCGGTGGCCACGGTCCTGGGGCTGGCCTTCAAGCTCTACGATCCGGACCGCCTGCTGGGCGGCGAGGAAGAGCTGGGTATCACCCTGGCGCTCATTCCCACGGACACGCCGGGGATCACCATCGGGACCCGCCACGCGCCCCTGAACCAGGTCTTTCAGAATGGTCCCAACTGGGGCAAGGATGTCTTCATTCCCCTGGACTGGATCATCGGTGGCGCGGAGCGGGCCGGCCAGGGCTGGCGCATGCTCATGGAGTGCCTGGCCGCGGGACGCGCCATTTCCCTGCCGGCGCTGAGCACCGGGGCCGCCAAGCTGGCGAGCCGGGCCACGGGGGCCTACGCCGCCATCCGGCGCCAGTTCAAGACGCCCATCGGCCGTTTCGAGGGCGTGGAAGAAGCGCTGGCACGCATTGCCGGCCACACCTATCTGATGGACGCGGCACGGGTCGTGACGGCGGGGGCTGTGGACTCGGGTGCCAAGCCGTCGGTGATCTCGGCCATCGTCAAGTATCACCTCACCGAGCACATGCGGTCCGCCATCAACGATGCCATGGACGTGCAGGGTGGCAGCGCCATCTGCATGGGGCCGCGCAACCTGCTGGGGCGCGTCTATCAGGCGATTCCCATCAGCATCACCGTGGAAGGCGCCAACATCCTCACCCGCAGTCTCATCATCTTCGGGCAGGGCGCGGTGCGCTGCCACCCCTACGTGCTGCGCGAGATGCAGGCCCTGGCCTGCGAGGATGCCAGGCAGGCGCTGCGCGATTTCGATGCCGCCTTCTGGGGGCATGTGGGATTCACGGCGAGCAACGTGGTGCGCGCCCTGTGGCTGGGGCTGGGTGGCGCGCGCCTGCTGAAGACGCCGGGGGCGCCGGCCTGCCGTACCTATTACCAGGAGCTCACGCGCATGAGCGCGGCCTTCGCCATGAACGCCGATCTCGCCATGCTTCTGCTGGGCGGCTCCCTCAAGCGCCGCGAGCGTCTCTCCGCCCGCCTGGGCGACGTGCTCAGCCATCTCTATCTTGCTTCGGCGGTGCTGAAGCGCTTCGAAGACGACGGCCGTCCCGAGGAAGACCTGCCCCTGGTGCACTGGAACTGTCGGCGCAGCCTCTTTCTCATGCAGGAGGCCCTGGCGGCATTCCAGCGCAATCTCCCCCTGCGGCCGGCGGCCGTGCTCTTGCGGCTGCTGACCTTTCCCCTGGGACGGCACTTCCGCCCGCCCGCGGACCGGCTGGGCCGGGCAGTGGCCGCGCGCATTCTGGCGCCGTCGCCGGCGCGCGACCGGCTCACCGCGGGCATCTATCTCACCACGGACGAGACCCAGGCCATCGGCCGTCTCGATCGCGCCCTCGAACTGGTCGCGGCCTGCGCCCCCCTGGAGGAGCGGCTGCGCAAGGCCCGGCACGAGGGCAGGCTGGGAAGCGAGGGGGACGAGGCGGCGCTGGTGGAGGCGGCGCTGGATGCCGGCATACTCGACGAGGACGAGGCGGCGCGTTATCGTAAACTGATCGCCGCGCGCCGCGAGGTCGTCAAGGTGGACGATTTCCCGGCGCGTTACTGGGCGCGTCATTGACAGGAAACAAGGGAGCAGCCCCATGGCAGAACAAAAAAACCGCGCCAGGGCCAAGTTGCGGCCCGTCTACGTGGTGGACGGCAGCCGCACGCCCTTTCTCAAGGCCAGGGGACAGCCTGGCCCTTTCAGCGCAGCCGACCTGGCCCTGGGTGCGGGCAGGCCGCTGCTGGCCCGCCAGCCCTTCGAACCCGATGCCTTCGACGAGGTGATCCTGGGATGCGTCATGCCCGGCCCGGACGAGGCCAACATCGCCCGGGTGGTGGCCCTGCGCCTGGGTTGCGGCAAGCGCGTGCCGGCCTGGACCGTGCAGCGCAACTGCGCCTCCGGCATGCAGGCCCTGGATTGTGCCTGGCATCACATCGCCACCGGCCGTTCCGATCTCGTGCTGGCCGGCGGGACCGAGTCCATGAGCCGGGCGCCGGTATTGCTGGGCCTGGACATGGTGGGCTGGCTGGGCGCGTGGAACGGCGCCAAGTCCGTGGGGGCGCGACTGAAGCTGCTGGCCCGGTTGCGGCCGGCCCATTTCAGGCCGGTGATCGGCCTGTTGCGCGGGCTCACCGATCCCGTGGTGGGCCTGTCCATGGGACAGACGGCGGAAAACCTCGCCTGGCGTTTCGGCATCACGCGCGAGGCCATGGACGAGTTCGCCCTGCGCAGTCACCAGCGCCTGGCCCAGGCCCTGGACGAGGGCCGCCTGGGGGAGATCGAGACCGTCTACGACACCGCCGGCCGTTTCTACGAACACGATGACGGCCTGCGCCGTGACAGTGCCATGGAGAAACTGGCCAGGCTCAAGCCCGTCTTCGACCGGCCCTTCGGCCTGGTTACGGCGGGCAACAGCGCCCAGGTCACCGATGGCGCGGCGCTTCTCATCCTTGCCAGCGAGGACGCCGTGGCCGAGCATGGCCTGCCCGTGATGGGGCGCATCGAGGACTGCCAGTGGGCCGGCGTGGATCCAGCCGAAATGGGGCTGGGGCCCGTGCACGCCGTGGCCCGGCTCCTGCGCCGGCACCGCCTGAGCATGGAACGCATCGACTACTGGGAGATCAACGAGGCCTTTGCCGCCCAGGTGCTGGCAGTGCTCGCGGCCTGGCGGGACAAGGACTACTGCCGGGCCGAACTGGGGCGGCGCACGCCCCTGGGCGAGGTGGACCCGGAACGTCTCAATGTCGATGGCGGCGGCATCAGTCTCGGCCACCCCGTGGGTGCCAGCGGGGCCCGCATCGTGCTTCACCTGTTGCATGTCCTGCAGCGCACGGCAAGCCGCCGCGGTATCGCCACCCTGTGCATCGGTGGCGGCCAGGGCGGTGCCATGCTGTTGAGCCGGGATTGAGGACGAGATCATGAGCGAAGAGACGACTTTCAGACACTGGCACCTGGAGATCGACGCGGAGGAGATCGCCTGGCTGACGCTGGACAAGGCCGATGCGCCCGTCAACGTCCTCTCCGTGGACGTGATTGCCGAACTGGACCGCCGTCTGCAGGCCCTGAGCGAGGCGCCGGTCAAGGGCCTGGTGATCCGTTCCGCCAAGCCCAACGGCTTCATCGCCGGCGCCGACATCAAAGAATTTCTCAAGGTGCGCGACGTGGCCGAGGCCTCGGAACTCATGCGCGGGTGTCACACGGTGCTGGACCGGCTGGAGGCCTTCAGCTATCCCACGGTGGCCCTCATCCACGGCTTCTGCCTGGGAGGCGGCCTGGAACTGGCGCTCGCCTGCCGCTACCGCATCGCCGAGGACGATCCCGCCACCCGCCTGGGTCTGCCCGAGGTGCGCCTGGGCATCCACCCCGGCTTCGGCGGCAGCGTGCGTCTGCCTCGTCTCATCGGCCCCGTTCAGGCCATGCAGCTCATGCTTACCGGCCGCAGCGTCAGCGCGCGTTCTGCCCGTCGCCTGGGTATCGTGGACTTTGCCGTGCCGCGCCGCCAGTTGCTGCGCGCCGCCCGCGAGGTGGTGCGCCATCCGCCCGCCCCCCACAAGCCTTCCCGCCTGCAGCGTCTGGCGGGCGGTGCGGCGGCGCGGCCGCTGCTGGCGGCCTATCTGCGCCGCAGCGTTGCGAAGCGCGCGCCGGAGCGGCATTATCCCGCGCCCTACGCCCTCATTCGCCTGTGGGAACGTCATGCCGGCGATCCCCGCGCCATGCTGGCCGAGGAGGCCCGCTCCGTTGCCCAACTGGTGACGGGGACGACGGCCCAGAACCTCATCCGGGTCTTTTTTCTCCAGGAAAAGATGAAGGCCCTGGGCAAGGGGAGCGATTTCCGGGTGGGACACGTGCACGTGGTGGGCGCGGGCGTGATGGGCGGCGACATCGCCGCCTGGTGCGCCCTGCGCGGCCTGCAGGTCACGCTCCAGGACCAGGCGCCGGAGCGCCTCGCCCCCGCCCTGGGGCGGGCCCATGACCTTTTCCGCAAGCGCCTGCGCCAGCCGCGCCTGGTGCAGGCCGCCATGGACCGTCTCATGCCGGACATCGAGGGCCGCGGGGTGGGCCGCGCCGACGTGGTCGTGGAGGCCATTTTCGAGGATGCCGATGCCAAGCGTGCCTTGTATCGCGAGATCGAGCCGCGCATGAAGCCAGGGGCCCTGCTGGCCACCAATACCTCCAGCATCCCCCTGGAGGAGCTGGAGTCGTCCCTCTCGGCACCCGGGCGGCTGGTGGGACTGCATTTCTTCAACCCCGTGGCCAAGATGCAGCTGGTGGAAATCGTCCATGGCCGCGATACCGACCCTGCGGTCGTGGCCCAGGCCACGGCCTTTGCCCGCCACATCGACCGCCTGCCCCTGCCGGTGAAAAGCAGTCCCGGTTTCCTCGTGAACCGCATCCTCATGCCCTATCTCCTGGAAGCGGTGCTGCTGGAGAGCGAGGGCGTGGCGCCCGAACTCATCGACCGCGCGGCGGTGGATTTCGGCATGCCCATGGGGCCTATCGAGCTGGCGGATACCGTGGGCCTGGACATCTGTCTGTCGGTGGCGGAGATCCTCGCCCACAGCCTGGATGGCACGGTGCCGCAGCGCCTGCGCAGTCTGGTGGAGGCGGGGCGGCTGGGACGCAAGTCCGGCCAGGGTTTTTATACCTACAAGAAGGGCAAGCCCCGGAAGGCACGGGTCAGGCACGACGCTGCCCCGGCCGACCTTGGCGACCGCCTGGTGCTGGCCCTGCTCAACGAGGCGGTGGCCTGCCTGCGCGAGGGCATCGTGGAGAACGAAGACCTCCTCGACGGCGGGATCGTCTTCGGCACGGGGTTTGCGCCTTTCCGCGGCGGCCCCATCCATTACATCCGCAGCGAAGGTGCCGCGAACCTGCGCGCGCGCCTGGAGGCCCTGGCCCACGCCCATGGCGAGCGCTTTACGCCCGATGCGGGATGGGAAGCGTTGTTCTGATGCCCTCACTCTAATCCCGCCGGGGGAGAGGGGTTGGGGTGAGGGGGGCGATGACAAAATACCTGCCAGCCGGGATTCGACATGAGCGGAACCAGTAACATCAACATCATCACCCCCGAAGAGGCCGGCACCCTGCCGGGCCTGTTGCGTGAGCGGACGCGGCGTTCGCCGGAAGACACGGGCTATCGCTTTCATGACGGGGCGGGCTGGCGTGATCTGAGCTGGGCGGCACTCACCACTGAAGCCGCGCGGCGCCAGGCCGCCCTGGCCGCGGCGGGGCTGCAGCCCGGCGACCGCGTGGCTCTCATGCTGGGCAACGGCTGGCAGTGGGTCGCCTTCGAGCAGGCGGCCCTGGGGCTGGGGCTGGTGGTGGTGCCGCTGTATGTCAACGACCGTCCGGACAATGTCGCCTTCATCCTGCGGGAGACCGGCAGCAGGATCCTGCTGCTGGGCGAGGCGGCGCAATGGGCGGAACTGGCCGAGGCCCTGGCCCCGCTGGTCGATCAGGCCGACGGGCTGCAGGTGCTCGTCTGCCGGGGGCCGGCCGAGCCGCCTTGTGTCGCGCTCGCGGACTGGCTGCCGGCGGGCGATCACGCGTTCCGGGTGGAAGTGGACGGGTGCGAACGGCTCGCCACCATCGTCTATACCTCGGGGACGGTGGGACGTCCCAAGGGCGTGATGCTCAGCCATCGCAACATTCTCTGGAACGCCTATGCCTGTCATCGCTGCAACGCCGTCAGTCGCGACGACGTCTTTTTGTCTTTCCTGCCGCTCTCCCATACCCTGGAGCGTACCGTGGGCTATTATCTGCCCATGATGGCCGGTGCCACCGTGGCCTACAATCGCGAGGTGGCGGTGCTGGCGGAGGACCTGCAGCAGGTCAGGCCCACGGTGCTGATTTCCGTGCCCCGCATCTATGAGCGCATCCATGACCGTATCCTTGCCCAGCTCCAGCAGCGTCCCGCCCCGGCGCGTGCCTTGTTCCGCGCCGCCGTGACAGTGGGCTGGCGGCATTTCCTGTGGCGCCAGGGGCGCGGCGGCCGGCACCCCGCCTTTCTTGCCTGGCCGCTGCTGCGGGCGCTGGTGGCGGCCAAGGTGCAGGCGCGCCTGGGGGGGCGGTTGCGCATCGCGGTGTGTGGCGGGGCCCCCTTGTCGGAGACCGTGGCGAGGACCTTCATCGGCCTGGGGGTGCCGCTCCTGCAGGGTTACGGGATGACGGAGGCAAGCCCCGTGGTGAGCGCCAACCGCCTGGACGACAACGTGCCCGCCAGCGTGGGCCGGCCGCTTCCGGAAGTGGAGGTGCGCATCGGTGACGAGTCCGAACTGCTGGTGCGAAGTCCCGGTGTCATGCAGGGCTACTGGCAGCGGGCCGAGGCCACCGCCGAGGCCATCGACGAGGCGGGCTGGCTGCATACCGGCGACAAGGCGCGCCTGGACGAGGCTGGCCGCATCTACATTACCGGCCGGCTCAAGGACATCATCGTGCTGGCCAACGGGGAGAAGGTGCCGCCGGCGGACATGGAGATGGCCATCACCCTGCACCCCCTTTTCGAGCAGGTGCTCGTGTGCGGGGAGTGCCGCCCCTACCTGGCCGCAGTGGTGGTGCTCAATCCCCGGGAATGGGAAAAACTCGCGCGAACCCGGGGGCTGGATCCCGACGATCCGGCCGCCCTGAATGCGCCGGCGGTGCAGGAACAGGTCCTGGCCATCATGGGGCAGCAGCTGCGGGCCTTTCCGGGCTATGCCCAGGTGCGCCGGGTGGCGCTTACCCTGGCGCCCTGGACGGTGGAGAACGGACTGCTCACGCCGACTCTGAAACTGCGCCGCAACCGCATCATGGCGCATCATGAAAAGGAGATCGAGGCCCTCTATGCCGGACACTGAAGAACGCACCCGCCTGCCGGACCGCCAGCCCACGACGCGTGTGCTGGCCACGCCCCAGGACACCAATACCGCCGGCGACATCTTCGGCGGCTGGATCATGTCCCATGTGGACATCGCCGGCAGCATCGCCGCCATCCGCCGCGCCAAGGGGCGCGTGGTGACCGTTGCGGTCAACGCCTTTCAGTTTCATCACCCCGTCTATGTCGGCGACCTGGTGAGTTTCTATGCCGAGGTGGTGCGCGTGGGACGCACTTCGCTCACCGTGTTCGTGGAAGTCTACGCCGAGCGCCAGCGCCGCGAAGAGACCTGCATCAAGGTGACCGAGGCCACCCTGACCTTCGTCGCCATCGACGACGAGCGCCGGCCGCGGCCGGTTTCGGAGGACGGAGGACAGAAGGCAGAGGACAGAGTATAGAGGGCAGCCAGATCGCCATCCTGGCCGTTAGGATGCCCCTTTCCGTCCTCTGTCTTCTGTCCTCCGTCCCCTGATCTCAGCCTGCCTTGCGCACGCTGACACGCACGGCGTCGCCGTCTTCCTCCACGGCGAGGATCTCGTGACCGTCGTTCTTGAGGCTGGATGAAGCCTGGTCGGCCGGCTCGCCGGCGCTGAAGAGGAAATGGATCACCGCTCCCTCCTGGTAATTGCGCAGGGTGTTGCGGGCCTTGATGTAATGCAGCGGGCAGCCATAGGCCGTCAGATCGACGACCTCAGCTTTTTTTTTATCCGCCTCCCCTTCCGCCGCCAGGGCCACCTCGGGCAGGGACGCACTCAGGTCGAGCTGCTGGTCGATGTCCTGGCAGACCGCCGCGGCCAGGGTGGTCCACTGGTCCATGGCCTGGTTGAGATCGGCATAGCGCTTGTCGTCGAAACGTTCAGCGAGCCGGTCCAGGGTGGCGGCAAAACCGGCCAGTTGTTCCCCCAGTTCGCGGCGGCCGCTCAATGCCTCCGTGAGCCGGGCCGCGATCTCCTTGAGGTCGTCCCCCGCCTCCTGGCCGGCCAGGAACAGCAGGGATTGGCCCACGAGGCGCCCGACCTCGCGCGCGCATTCGAGGGATTCATCGTACTTGCGCTGCAGCAGGAAGGCATTGCGGTAATTGCGTTCGTTGGCCGCCTCGGCGAAATTGGCGGCGACGGTCTCCTGGGCGGCGCCGGCGCATTCGCCCCCGCCGAACTGCACCACCTTGAAGGCATCCTCGTCCCCGTGGTCATAGAGGACCGAAGGCACGTCTTCCGGCGCCACTTCCGCCAGGTCGGCCAGCAGCGACTTGAAGTAGGCGGCGTCGTGACGATGGCTCCACTGGAAGAAGCTTTCGCCATTGATCCGCTCCCGGTCGTAGGTGTCCTGCAGGCGGGCGATGGCCGCTTCGATGCGCGCCGCCGGGATGCTGGGACCCTTGATGGCCAGTCCCCCGTCGGCGCGTCCGTCGCCGCCGATGTACATCTGGTAATGGGGGATGAGCTTGCCGTGGCGGCGTTTGCCTTCACCATAGATGCCGATGTCACCGGTCTCGGGCTGGGCGCAGCCGTTGTGGCAGCCGCTGGCGCGGATGCGCAGATCGTGGCTGCCGCCATGGAGCTTGGCGCCGATGGCCTTGGAAGCCGTGATCCCCAGGCGGCAGGTGGAAGTGCCCGGGCAGGCCACCACGTTGTCGCCGGTGACGGGTTCTCCCAGGCCGATGGCCTTGAGCGCGGCGCGGATGTCGTCCAGGCGCGTTTCCGGCACATTGAGCAGGAGCAGGTTCTGGTCCTGCGTGGTGCGTATTTCTGCCAGTCCTTCACGTTCCATGAGCCGGGCGATGCCGCGCAGTTGCGGCGCGGTGAGATCGCCGATGGGCACGCTCACGGGAAAGGCATAGAGTCCGGCCTGTTTCTGCGCCAGGGGGCGGCGCGGCGCGCCGGGATTGTCGCAGCCGTCGGCATTGCGCGGCGGGTGCCATTGTGCCGTCACGGGTTCCGCGTCGGCCAGGGCCGTGCGCGTGCGCGCCAGCTCCTCCCGGTATTTCTCCACGAAGCCCTCGGGGCCGAAACGGTCCACGAGGAACTTGATGCGGGACTTGGCGCGTTTCTTCCGGTCGGAATAGCGGTTGTGCAGGGTGATAATGGCCTCCATGGAGGCCAGCAGTTCGCCTTCCTCGATGAACTCTTCCACGGTGATGGCGTGGCGCGGCTTGTGACCCAGGCCGCCGCCGGCGAGGATCTTGAAGCCCTGCTTGCCGTCGCGTCGCGTGGCGACCACGCCCAGGTCGTGCATCATCCCCTGGGCGCAATCGCGCTCGCAGGCGGAGAAGCTGATCTTGAACTTGCGCGGCAGGTGCTGTGTCAGGGGGTGGCGCAGGAAATGGCGCACGGCCCGGTCTGCATAGGCGGTGATGTCCACGTGTTCCCGGGGGCAGACACCCGCCAGCGGGCAGGCAGTGACATTGCGCACGGTGTTGTTGCAGGCCTCGCGGGTGGTGAGTCCCACTTCGGCCAGTTCCTCCAGTACCGCCGGCGTGTATTCCAGGGGCACGTGGTGGATCTGGATGTCCTGGCGGGTGGTGATATGGGCCTTGTCGTGGCGCGAATATTTTTCCAGCACATCCCCGATCCGGGCCAGCTGGGAGGCGTTGCAGCGTCCGCCCGGGATCTTGACCCGGACCATGTTGACGCCCTCCTGGCGCTGGCCGTAGACGCCCTGCTGCAGGCGCATGGACTGGAAGCGTTCCGCATCGATGCGCTTGTCCAGGAAGGCCTGCACGCCCTCCCGGAAACGGACCAGTTCCTCTACGTTCACCAGTGACTGGACCTTGTTCATAGACGCTGTCTCCTCGTTGGAATCTCTTGTCGAGTGCCCGAGCCCTGAACCGGACGGCAGGCAACGGCCGGTGGGACTCCTGCTGACGCGATGCGCAGAGTCAAGGGGTTGCGCGGTGTTACGGACCGCCCGGGTCGCATCAGGCAGAGTACTATATCAGGAAACCTATATCATTAAAAATAATGTTGCATTATATTTATATACGATTTTGATATATAATTTCGAGTTCAGGCTTGATTGTCCACCGGCAGACCTCAGATGAATTTTCAGCAATTGCGTTATATTCGGGAAGTGGCCCGCTGCGGCCTCAACATCTCCGCAGCGGCCAATGTGCTCCACACCGCCCAGCCCGGTATCAGCAACCAGATCCGGCAGCTCGAAGAGGAGCTGAACGTGCAGATCTTCGAGCGCAACGGCAAGCGCCTGGTGGGTATCACCCAGCCGGGACGGGCGGTGCTGGCCATGGCCGAACGGGTGTTGCGCGAGCTGGAGCACATCAAGCAGGTGGGCTTCGAGTTCAGCCACGATGCCCGGGGGACGCTCTCCATCGCCACCACCCACACCCAGGCCCGCTACGCCCTGCCCAAGGTGATCAAGGCCTTCAAGGAGCAGTTTCCCAATGTCAGCCTGCACATGCACCAGGGCAATCCCACCCAGATCGCGCAGCTTGCGGCCTCGGGGGTGGCGGACATTGCGATTGCCACCGAAGGCATCGATCTTTACGAGGACCTGGTGGTGCTCCCCTGTTACGAGTGGAATCACTGCGTGGTGGCACCCCCCGGCCTGCCCCTGCTCAAGGATCCGCCGCTCACCCTGGAGAAGATCGCAGAGTATCCCATCGTCACCTACGATTTCTCCTTCGCCGGGCGGGCCAAGATCAACGAGGCCTTCGAAGCCAGGGGGCTGCGGCCCAACGTGGTGCTCACCGCGCTCGATGCCGATGTCATCAAGACCTATGTGGAGCTGGGCCTGGGCATCGGCCTCATGGCCAAGATGGCCTTCGATCCCGAACGCGACACCAACCTGCGAATGCTCGATGCCAGCCATCTCTTCGAGCCCTGTACCACCCGTATCGGCATCCGACGCGGCAGTTACCTGCGTGGTTACATGTACGCTTTCATCGAGATGTTTGCGCCGCACCTGGACCGGCGCCGGGTGGACGAGGCCATGGGCGGGTGACGGGAGGAACCGGGCGCCGTGTGACGAGGGGGAAACGATGTCACCGGCTCCTGACGCCGTGCGCTTCATCCGGGCCGCCACCCCGGGTTGATGACATGCGTCGCCCCATGCGATAAAACGAAGCGCGGTCGGGGAGGGGCAGCGCCATTCCCGGGATTCCGGCCTGTGAGGCCTGCATCGGGCCGCACGACGACTGCAATCAATCGTGCAAGCCACGATAGTCGAAGTTCATGGGCTTCAGGTTTGTCGTTCCAGGCGACGACGCCTGTTATCCAGCTGACGTCTGTCATTTCGAGCGCCGCGGGACAATGACACTATCCCTGTCATTTCGAGCACAGCGGGAAATGACAGGGGGCTGTTGGCTGAGTCCCCCTTGTCATTCCGAGCGCAGCGAGGAATCTTGAGTCGCTGGCGCAAGATTTCTCCCTTCGGTCGAAATGACAAGGGAGTATGGTCGAAATGACAGGGAATATGGTCGGAATGGCAAGGGAGTACGGTCGGAAGGACAGGA